>Ga0209363_1000019_pt1 | contig 84002 bp, 87 predicted proteins | sample WorMetexBAHAMAS3_FD_187385 | JGI IMG/M metagenome (GOLD analysis project Ga0209363, IMG submission 187385) | Marine gutless worms symbiont microbial communities from Max Planck institute for Marine Microbiology, Germany - Inanidrilus exumae... | ecosystem: Host-associated > Annelida > Digestive... | reverse complement strand
AGGTGGTGCACGGGCAGACGGCGCTGCTTACCTGCGACGTTTGGGAGCACGCCTACTACCTGGATTACCAGAACCGGCGCCCCGACTACGTCCAGGCGTTCCTCGACAACCTGGTCAACTGGGATTTCGTCGCCGAGAACCTGGCGAACGCCTGAACCGGCGCAGGCAGTCTCCTTGCGGAACGGGCCCGGCAGTACCGCCGGGCCTTTTTCGTGTTGGCGGCATTGCTACTCGACGGCGATGAGCGCCGCGGCGACCCTGCGGTCTTCACCCAGCAGCACGTTGTAGGTGCGGCAGGCGGCACCGGTGTCCATCCATTCCACGGCCACCCCTCGCTGACGGAGTTCGCCGATCAGCCCCTTGGGTGGCGGTTGGAACCGGCGGCCGCATCCCACCAGCAGAATATCCACCGGCGACGCATCGGCCATGGCAGCCGTCAACGCGTCCGCTGTGATCGCCTCGGCCGAGGTGACCGCCCAAGCCGTCGTGCGGTCGGGAAACACCACCACCGAGCCGCGATGAGCCTGACCGGAAATGCGGAACCCACCGTCGCCATACGCCTGCACCACCTGACGCCCTGCCGGAACCGCCGGGGTGATGTCGAGGCCGCTCATGGCTGTTTGGCAGCGACCTCGGTTCCCGTCGGTGCCCCCGACGCGGTGTCGCCCCGCCGGATGCCCAGGTACAGCAGCAACGGCACCGCCAGACAGATGGACGAGTAGGTGCCGATCACCACGCCCCAGATCATCGCGAAGATGAACCCGCGGATCACCTCGCCGCCCAGCGTGTACAGCGCCAACAGCGCGAGAAGTGTGGTCACGCTGGTCATCACCGTCCGTGACAGGGTGTCGTTGATGGATAGGTTGAGCAGATCCGGGAGCGGCTTGGTCTTGTAGCGGCGCAGGTTCTCGCGCACGCGGTCGTAGACCACCACGGTGTCGTTGATGGAGTAGCCGGCGATGGTCAGGATCGCCGCCACCGTCGACAGGTTGAACTCCAGGCCCAGCAAGGCGAACAGGCCGATGGTGGTGACCACGTCGTGAACCAGGGCGATGACGGCGCCCAGTCCGAACTGCCACTCGAAGCGGAACCAGATGTAGACCAGGATCGCCAGAATCGCCGCCGAAACGGCCATGACGCCGTCGCGGAACAGCTCCTCGCTGACCTTCGGGCCGACGAACTCGGTGCGGCGGTACTCAAGGTCCGTGCCCAGGGCCTCCTTGACCACGGTCACCGCCGCTTGCTGCGCCGCGTCGCCCCCCGGCTGCTTCTGGAGGCGCACGAGCACCGTATTCGGGTCGCCGAACTCCTGCAGGCCCACCTCGCCGAGGCCGAGCCCGCCGAGATCCGCCCGCAGCGCGCCCAGGTCCGCCGGTTGCGGCGTACGCACCTCGATGAGGATGCCGCCCTGGAAATCGATGCCGTAGTTGAGGCCGCGGATGGCGAACAGCGCGATCGACGCCACCACCATCGCCGCCGACAGCGCGAAGAACAGTCGCCGGGCGCTCACGAACGGGATGTTGGTGCCGGCCGGAACGAGCCTGAGTGCGCGCATAACCGCTGCGCCCCTAAACCGGCAGCGCCTGCGGGCGCGTGCGCCGCAGCCACGCCACAACGCCCATGCGGGTGAGCATCAAGGCGGTGAACATGGAGGTGACGATGCCAATGGCCAGGGTGACGGCGAAGCCGCGCACCGGTCCCGAGCCGAAGGCGTACAACAGCACTGCGGCGATAAGCGTGGTGACGTTGGCGTCGATGATGGTGGTGATGGCGCGGGAATAGCCGGCGTCTATCGCGGAGATAGGCGTTCGCCCGGCGCGCACTTCCTCACGGATGCGCTCAAACACCAGCACGTTGGCATCCACCGCCATGCCGATGGTGAGTACGATACCGGCGATGCCGGGCAGCGTCAGCGTCGCCCCCAACACCGACAGGGCAGCTGCGATGAGGATCATGTTCAGCAGCAGGGCCACGTCGGCCATCAGCCCGAACAGCCCGTAGGCCACCCCCATGAATACAACCACCAGCACCAGACCGACGATGGCCGCGACCTTGCCGGCAGCGATGGAATCGGCGCCGAGGCCAGGCCCGACCGTGCGTTCCTCAAGGATCGTCAAGTCCGCCGGCAGGGCGCCTGCGCGCAGCAAAAGGGCCAGGTCCTGCGCCGACTGGACCGTGAACTGGCCGCTGATCACCCCCGAGCCGCCGAGAATCGGTTCGCGGATGCGGGGGGCGCTGATGATCTCATTATCGAGGACGATGGCCAGGACCTGCCCCACATTGTCGGTGGTCACGTCGCCGAAACGCCTGCCGCCGGCGGCATCGAAGCGGAAATTCACCACCGGCTCGCCCTGCTGGAAGGTGGGCTGGGCATCGATGAGGTTATCGCCGCTCACCAGTTCCCGTTTCCGCACCACGTACATCACCGGGTCGTCGCTGGAGAGAACCTCGTCGGCGGAGGGGACCAGCATGGACCCCGGCGGCAGCCGGCCGGCCATAGCCTCGTTGGCACTGACCCGGTCATCCAGGAGATGGAAGGTCATCTTTGCCGTCTCGCCCAACAACCGCTTGATCCGTTCCGGATCGTCCACGCCGGGGAGCTGAACCAGGATGCGGTCGGCGCCCTGCCGCTGGATGGTGGGTTCCCGCACGCCGGTTTCGTCAATGCGGTTGCGGACGATCTCGATGGACTGATCGACCACCGCCGACCGCCGCTCGTTCAAGGCTTCCTCGGTATACGCCAGGGTGAGACGGCCACCATCGCCGCGGGTGACCTCGGTATCGGGGTCGACGTCGCGGATCAGGTCCACCGCCTCGTCCAACCGTGCTTCGTCAATGATGGTGATGCCGACGGTGATCCCTTCGACGCCCAGATTGCGATAGCGAATGCGTGGGCCCCGCAGCTCGGCGCGCACGGAGTCGACCAGGGCTTCCACGCGCTCCCTGATCACCTCGTCCACGTCCACCTCCAGCAACAGGTGGGACCCACCCTGAAGGTCGAGGCCGAGGACAATCTGCTTGTTGGGGAGCCAATCGGGGAGTGCGTCAGCGGTGCTTTGCTGCACCAGATTGGGCGACGCGAATACGATGCCGAGGGCGCAGATGACCAGCGCCAGCACAACCTTCCATCGGGCAATGTAAACCATAGGCCGAGCTGTCGTCCTGGATCCCGTCAGTCGGCCTTGCCGCCGAGCAGCTTCTTGAGCAGCGAGCCGCCCCCCTTCGCCTGCTGGCCGCTCTGGCCCTGCTCGTCGCCGGATTCGCCGCCACCACTCCCCTTGCCGCTGCCGGTTGTCTCCTTCACCGGTTCGGTCTTGGCCACCACCTGGGAAATCAAGGCCCGCTGCACGCGGACGCGAATCCCGTCCGCGATCTCCACCATCACGTCATTGTCGTCCACCACCTTGGTGACGGTCCCGACAATGCCGCCGCCGGTCACCACCCGGTCGCCCCGTCGCACGGCGTTCAGCATTTCCTTGTGCTGCTTCATCTTCTTCTGCTGCGGCCGGATCAGCAGGAAGTAGAAGACGACGAAGATCAGGATGATGGGCAGGAATGCCTCGAGCCCGCCCGGGCCCCCGCCAGCGCCGTCCGCTTGCGCGAAAGCCGTCGAGACGAACATAGGTGACTCCTCAAGCTTGTGGCCCCGGCATGGGCCGGAAAGACGGCGACTATAGCCGCCCGTCGGCGATGTGCAAACGGCAACAGAAGAGCGGTCGGCGCGCGTGTGACAGCCGATGATGTTGCTGATACCGTGGCGCCGCCATGAACAACCCGGACCTCAACGCCCTCCTGGCGCGTGTGGCCGACGCCCTCGAGCGCCTCGCGCCTGCGCCGCCGGCCGGCGCCACACTGACCGACGCCGATGCCTTCATCTGGCACCCCGACGGCGCGCGCCTACAGGCAGTTCCCGAGATCAATCGCATCGATCTGAAGCTGCTGCGCGGCATCAACCGTCAGGCGGAGACGCTGCTCGCCAACACCCGCCGATTCGCCCGCGGCCTACCGGCCAACAACGCCCTGCTGTGGGGGGCGCGCGGCATGATCGAGAACGAACGATCGACGACCATCAACCCGGCGGAGGCGGTGGAGGAGAGGGTCTCGCTGTCGGACCGCTTCGGCCTGTGGCTTGGATTTCACAGCTGCGACCAGCCCACCTACATGGCCATCGTGGAAGGATATGCCCAGCACTTCGGCCTGGACATCCCGTCCGAATCCTTACGGGCGCGGGCCAACGAATGGTCGATGACCCGCGGCGGCCGCTCCGGGCGGGTCGCCTGGCAGTTCATTCAAGATTTGGCCGGCGAGCTCGGCAAGCGTCTGGACGGGGGGAAGTAACGATGCTGAACGACCGTGTCGCACTGGTAACCCACGTGGCCCACTTCGTCGGCCGGCCGGCGGCGGTGGAGCTCGCCGTCCAGGGCGCCACCGTGCTGTGCCACGACGACGGTTTCGTCGATCCAGAGGCCCGCGACCGCTTCGCTGCCGATCATCCGGGCCTGGAACCGTTGGCCGAGCAGACACCCGACGACATTGCCGCAGCGGTGGAACGGCGCCACGAGCGGATCGACATCCTGGTCCACAACGATGCCTTTCCAGCTATTCGGGCGCCGGTCGACGACGCGAGGATCGACGACATGCGCGCCGGCCTGGAAGCGCTGGTGACGCGGCCCTTCGCCCTGACCGGCGCGGTTGTGCCGATGATGAAGCGGGCGCGCCGGGGTAAGATCGTTTTCGTCACCTCGGCGGCGCCGCTTCGGGGCCTTCCCAACTACGCCATGTACGTGGCGGCGCGCGGGGCCGCCAATGCGCTGGCGCTGTCGCTGGCCAAGGAACTGGCACCCTTCGACATCCAGGTAAACGCGTTGGCGCCGAACTTCGTCGAGAGCCCCACGTACTTCCCGGAGTCGCTGCTGGCGGACCCTGAGGCGCGGAAAAAGATCGTCGGTAATGTACCGCTGGGTCGCCTAGCGCGCCCCGACGAGGCAGCCGCCGCGATCGCCTTTCTGGCGTCTGATCGCAGCGGCTTCATTACCGGTACGGTGCTGCCGTTCGCCGGCGGCTGGGCGTAAGAGACTGCTTGAGAATCAGCGGCGTCCGCCCCCGCCGTAGGCGGCAGCGGTCTCGCCGAGCCCGGTGACGGCCTCGGTCACGAAGGCGGTGACGGCGCTTTCGAGAATGCTCTGATACGACGTGTTCCACGTCTCGGCGAGGTTCTTGAAACGCCCGAAGTCGCGCTGATCGAGGCGAACCGTGAGCTGTCGACGCGGACGCACCGACGCCGGATCGATGGTGCCCTGCGGCCGGCGAAAGCCCTGCTTCGATCGCGGCAAGGGATACGCGCGGCCATTGGCCACGTCACTGGACCCGGCATGACCCGCCGGATTGCGCCGGATCAGCACCGACAGCTTGGCGGCACCGTCGGTGCAGCCCTCCGCCGCCTGTTGCGGCCCAGGCTCCTCGGCTACGGCGCCGGACCATCGGCCGGCAACGGCCGCTGCCGGCGCCGCTTCGCCCTTGCGGGCGAACAGCCGCCCGTCGAGTGTTGGGATAGTGCGATTCATTGTGTTAACCCCCGATGGCCATCGGCTGCACGGCACGCCGGCGGCCAAAACCACCGCTCGGACGAATTTCCTTGTAGACGCCGATACCTCGGGTGACGGGCGCTTCCTCCCGCTCCAGGCGCGAGGCCACATACTCCCAAAGGGCGGCCACTTCCTCGGCCGATCGGCATTCCGGCTTGGCTTCCATCACCGTCCGGCCGTCGATCATGCTGGTGGCAAAATCGATGCGGTGGAACAACGTGACCGGCGCCACCGTGCCGTGCTGCGACAGGGCGACCGCGGTGTCGCTGGTGATCCGCGCCCGCGGCGCTGCCGCGTTCACCGCAAACACCAACGGCTTCTTCTGGCTCTCGATGATGTCCAGGGTCGCACCGACGGCGCGCAGGTCGTGGGGCGACGGCCGCGTCGGCACCACCACCAAGTCGGCATGAGCGACGATCCGGCTGATGGTCTCAGTCACCGCCGGCGGCGTATCGATGAAGGCATAGCGGACGCCGGAGCGTTCGAGCTGATCCAGGTCCTCGTGCAGGAAATCCACCTGCGCCTTCATGAACAGCGGCGTTTCGGCGGTCCGGGCGTTCCACCACTGGGCCAGACTGCCCTGGGGGTCGGTGTCGATCACGGCGATCGGGCCGGCACCGGCAAGATCCGCCTGCACGGCAAGGTGACCACACAAAGTGGTCTTACCCGATCCGCCCTTCTGCGAGGAAAACACGATCACCTGCATAGAACGGCGCGACCGGGCGTTCGGTTCGGCCGGACCGGAGGACTCGTCCATCTCGGGGTCCGTGGGAATGGTGAGCTTCAACATCATCAACTCCATACTGGCGCCAAGGCCGGTCCGATGATGTTCTCAGGCGGCGCACTGGGGACAGGAACCCCTTTATTTTTTGCGCCGGCGCGCCTGCCTTCAAACATGCCCTACGGACGGCATTGGAATTCATATAGCACAGGGTCAATATTACCGCGAATTATTAATTTATAACCATGTCGTTACTTAACTTTATCGATTTTTTTCTAAAATTTTATCAAATTTTTGCTTATGGAATGCTTCCCGCGGCGCCGATGATCGACCGACCGACTCGAAAACCGGATGGGCGGAGCGTGGCAGAGGTTTGGCCCGGATTTCTCATCAGGGTCGCGGTCCACGTCGCGGGCCCGGCGTGCCGGTCCGATAGGAGCGGCGCGAAGGGCGATGCAGGGACATCGTTCGAGCGCCGCGACGCCGCGGGTGGCCGCCGGACCGCGACCCTCCGGGCGGCCACCTCGGCTCGACAGGGTGTGTCGAACGGCTTGCCCGATGGCCCCGCATCGCGCGGCGCCGTTCTTCTGCCCTGTTGGACCGATGAGGCCGCGTGAACTCCGATCCTGGTGAGAAATCCGGGCTACGCGCGGCTGCGGAGTCGCTTGATCGGGTCGATCGCCCGGTCGCCCTTGCGCAGCTCGAAGTGCAGTTGCGGGCGGCTGACTCCGCCGGTGGAGCCGACGCGTGCCACCTCCTGCCCTTTGCGAACCTTGTCGCCCCGGGCCACCAGAAGCGCCTCGTTGTGGGCGTATGCGGTGACCCAACCGTCGGCGTGGCGAATCAGCAGCAGATTGCCAAATCCGCGCAACTCGTTGCCGGCATAGGCAACGACCCCCGCTTCGGCGGCGCGGACCGGGGTCCCACGCGGCGCGGCGATGTTGATGCCGTCATTGTGCAGCCCGGCCGACTTGGCACCGAATCTGGAGATCACCTTGCCCTTCACCGGCCAGATGAACGATGGCGGCCCGCCAGATGGCGCTGGCACGGCCGATGGTCGGGCGGGCGGCGGCACCGGTCCCGCCGTCACCACTCCGGTTGGCGCCGTGGCCACCGACGTGGACGGTCTGCTGCCGGCTCCCGACCGGGGGATCCGCAGGTCCTGCCCGACCACCAACGCGTAGGGCGATTGGAGGCGGTTGGCGCTCGCCAGGACATACGAATCGACCCCGTAAGCGCGCGCGATGCCGTATAGCGTCTCGCCCTTGCGCACCACGTGTCGGCGATCGCGCGGCAGCACCACCCGCTGTCCCACCCGCAAATGGTAGGGCGGCTTCAGGTTGTTGGCCTCGATGATCGCTCGCACCGAGACGCGGTGCCGCCGGGACAGGGCGTAGACGGTGTCGCCCGGCCCTACCTTTACCGCCGAGGCGTTGACGAACGCCGTATCGCTTCGAGAAGCCGCCGCAGGCGGCGGGGCAACTGTCGGCTGCGACTCGGTGGGCACCGAAGCCTGCTGCTGCTGCGGCGTCGCCTGCGGTGGCGCGGTGGCAGGATCGGGCCCCTGATAACGCATGGACTTGGGCGGCCATTCCACCCAGCCGCACGCACCGACCGTCAGCGCCAGGGCGATGGCGAGCGGCTTGGCAGCGACGGACCACGAGCGCGTACGCATGGCGCGGAAGTATGATGGACACCGGCCGAAGCCGCAATCAGGCGCTCGGGCCACCGGCGATCAAGGGGACGAACCGGGCCTCGCCCAGGTCCTCGGTGTCCAGCCCATCTTCCGTGCGCCGCACGCGCAACAACCGCTGGTGCCCGGAGCCGTCATCGATGGGAAACACCATGATCCCGCCGACGCCCAGCTGATCGGCCAGCACCGGCGGCACGTCAGCGGCCGCGGCGGTGACGATGATGCGATCGAAAGGCGCCTGCTCCGGCCAGCCTCGGGTGCCATCGCCAGTTCGCGTGGTGACGTTGGTGATGCCCAGCGCCATCAGCCGCGCCTCGGCCTCCATCAGCAGGTCGCGGAACCGCTCAATGGTGTAGAGCCGCCGGCACAAGCGGGCCAGGATGGCCGAGTGGTAGCCGCTGCCGGTGCCGATCTCCAACACCTTCATACGATCGCCCACCTGCAACGCCTCGGTCATGCGTGCGACGACGATGGGTGCTGACAAGGTCTGGTGGCAGGCGATGGACAGAGTGGCGTCATCGTACGACTTGTCCCGCAGCGGCGCCGGTACAAACGGCTCGCGTGGGGTTCGCTCCATCACCGCGGTGACACGGGTATCGGTGATCCCGGCGCCGCGCAGCGCCATCACCAGGCGGATCTTCCCGGAGTCCGGCCTTACCACGAGGACACGGCGCTCAAGGCCGACATGGCGTGATCGTCGGCCAGCTTCAGGGCCAACGGGGTAATGGCCACGTATCCCCCGTCGACGGCGTGGAGGTCGGTTGCGTCCTGCTGCCGGTCCTCCTCCCGGTCGTGGCCGATCCAGAAGAACGGCCGGCCGCGGGGATCGGTGCCCTCCCTGATGTCACCACCGATCTTCCGCCGACCCGGCCAGGCCACCCGCACCCCGGCAACCGCGTCGGCCTCCACGTCAGGGACGTTAACGTTGAGCACCACCCCGCCGGGCCATTCGAGCCCGGCGAGCCCCGCCAGCACCTTCGGCACCCAGGCCTCGGCGGTGGCCCACCGCACCGTACCGCCATTTCGATAGACGATACTCAGCGCCGCGGACCGGAAGCCCAGCATCGCCGCCTCGCGGGCAGCAGCGACGGTACCCGAATAGACGGTGTCCTCGCCCATGTTGCCGCCGCGGTTAATCCCCGACAGAACGATATCGGGAGGCCGATCCTTCATGATCTTGTGGGCAGCAAGCAGAATGCAGTCGGTGGGCGTACCGTCGACGCTGTAGCGCCGCGTGCCCCGCTGGTGAACCTGTAATGGCCGACGCATGGTGATCGACTGGCTGGCGGCGCTCTGTTCGGTTTCCGGTGCGACGATCCACACCTCGACAGCGAGCTTGCGAACAATGCGGACCAGAAGCTTGAGCCCTTCGGCCTCAATACCGTCGTCGTTGGTAATCAGCACCCGCGACCGGGCCAACACAAGCCGCTCATGGAGACGGTCCAATAATCACCTCCAAGCCGCCCATGTAAGGGCGCAGCGCCTCCGGGACCGCGATGGAGCCGTCCTCGCGCTGGTGGTTCTCCAGCACCGCCACCAGCGTCCGGCCGACGGCGACGCCAGAGCCGTTGAGGGTGTGGACGAAGCGGGTGCCCTTGGCGTCTGCCGGCCGATAGCGGGCTTTCATCCTTCGCGCCTGGAAGTCGCCGCAGTCGGAGCAGCTGGAGATTTCGCGATAGCGATCCTGCCCCGGCAGCCAGACCTCGATGTCGTAGGTCTTGCGGGCGGCAAACCCCATGTCGCCGGTGCACAGCGTCACCACGCGATAGGGCAAGTCCAGCCTTTGCAGCACCGTTTCAGCGCACTGGGTCATTCGCTCCAACTCCGCCGGCGAGTCCTCCGGGCGGGTGATGCTGACCAGCTCCACCTTGGTGAACTGGTGCTGACGGATCATCCCGCGGGTATCCTTGCCGGCGGCGCCGGCCTCCGATCGGAAGCACCACGTCATCGCCGTACGCCGTAGCGGCAAGGCACCGTCGTCGAGGATCTCGTCGGCCACCAGATTGGTCAGCGGAACCTCCGCCGTGGGGATGAGCCACAGCCCCTCGGTGGTGCGGAACTGGTCTTCGGCGAACTTGGGCAGCTGGCCGGTGCCGAACAGCGCCTCGTCGCGCACAAGCGCCGGCGGATTGACCTCGGTGTAGCCGAACTCCGCCGTGTGGGTGTCGAGCATGAACTGGGCCAGCGCCCGCTCCAGCCGCGCCAGCGGTCCGCTCAACACCACGAACCGCGCACCGGACAGCTTCGCCGCCCGCTGGAAGTCCATCATCCCCAGGCCCTGGCCCAGGTCGTCGTGCTCCTTCGCCTCGAAGTCGAAGGCCGGCGGCGTCCCCCAGCGGCGCACTTCCATGTTGGCGCTCTCGTCGGCACCGTCCGGGACGTCGGCGGCCGGAAGGTTCGGGATCTCGGACAGTGCCCGCTCCAGCGACGTCTCCGCCGCACGCGCCCGCTCCTCTGCGGCGGCCTCAGCCTCCTTGGACGTCGAGACCTGGGCGAGCAGCTCGTCGGCGTCCTCGCCGCGCCGCTTGGCCTCGCCGATGGCCTTCGACATACGGTTGCGCTCGGTCTGGATCGCCTGAGCCTCGGACAGCGCGGCGCGGCGGTCCTCATCCAGTGCCAGCAGCGACGCCGACTGTGGTGCCGTGCCGCGTCGTGCCAGCCCGGCGTCGAAGGCCTGCGGGTCGTCGCGGATCATGCGGATGTCGAACATGGGTGCTACGGACCTTGGCAGCGTTCCCGGGAAGATCCCTCGCCGGGGCGAGTAGCCGATGCCCGCCCAGTGGTCAAGCGAGCAACAGGCTATGTGGAGGGACTTGGGTCGCGCGGTGCCTCGTCATCGTCGTCGACCTCATCCTCAACGTCATCGTCGATGCCCGATTCCGCCTCCGCCGCCGCGCGACGGCGCTCCACCATCCGCACGGCGACGATGGACAGCTCGTAGAGCAGGATCGTCGGCACCGCGAGCCCGATCTGGCTGATCACGTCGGGCGGGGTGAGGATGGCGGCGGCGACAAAGGCGGCGACGATGGCGTACTTCCGCTTCGCCTTCATGCCCTCGGCGGTGATCATTCCGACCCGAGCCAGGAGCGTCATCAACACCGGCAGTTCGAAACAGAGGCCGAAGGCGAAGATCAGCCGCATGACCAGCGACAGATACTGGTCCACCTTGGCCTCGAGCTGGATCGGCAGACCGCCGTCAACGGCGCCGGTTTCGAAACTGAGGAAGAACTGCCACGCCAGAGGAAAGATGAAGTAGTAGACCAACGCGCCGCCGAGGAAGAACAGCACCGGCGTCGCCACCAGGAACGGCAACAGCGCCCGTTTCTCGTTCTTGTACAGCCCCGGTGCGACGAACAGCCAGATCTGGCTGGCGATGACAGGAAAGCCAATGAACATCGCCGCAAAGAAGGCGACCTTAATATAGGTGAAGAAGGCTTCGTGCAGGGCGGTGAAGATCAACCGCCGCTCGCCGCCCATGTCGGCCAGGATGTCGGCCAGCGGCCGGACGAGAAACCCGTAGATGTTCTCGGCGAAGCCGTAGCAGATGAGGAACAGCACCAACAGGGTGGCGACGCTGTACACCATGCGACGGCGGAGCTCGACCAGATGGTCGAGCAGCGGCATGCAGGAATCGTCGAGCGTACCGTCGGTCACGGCGCGTCCTTCGCTGCGGGCGGAGTGGGCGGCGATTTCGCGGCCGATGCCTTGGGTTTGGGTGCCTTGGCGGCGGGCGCCTTACGTGCGGCCGGTTTCTTGGCGGCGGTCTTGGCTCTCGGCTTCTTTGCCCCGCCCTTCGCTTGGGTGGCGGTCTTCTCGGTGGCGGTCTTGGCGGGTTCGGTTTCCAGGGGCGCCGGCGGGGTCTCCTCCATCGGCTCAGCCTCGGGCTTGGCCATCGGACCGGTAGGTGGTCCGCCTTCCACACGGTCCTTAAGGTCGCGGGCGAACTCCGCCGGATCGAATTCCTCGCTCAGCGACCCGGTGGGATCGACGGTGTCCTTGATCTCCCGCTCCACGTCGATGCGGCCCACGTCCTGAACCTGGCGCTTGATGTCATCCAGCTCCGCTTCGCGGACCATTTCGTCGAGGCCGTTCTGGAACTCGCGCGCCAGCCCGCGCGCCTTGCGCACCACCCCGGTGACCACACGCAGTGCCTGCGGCAGGTCCTTCGGCCCGACGACGATGAGCGCCAGGACCGCGATGATGAATAGCTCTTGCCAGCCAATATCTAACATTGCCGCGCTCTGCGGGCGCCCCGACGCACCGGCGGGCCGCCGGTTTCCTGCGGATCACGGTCCCCATGGCCGAAGCGAACCGGGTCCGGTCATCGTCCCGAACCCGTATCTGCCTCGTGCCTCGGAGAAACGCCTTGCCTCTTGGCTAGGATTTCGCGGCCGTATCCTGTTTCGCCGCCGGTTCGGCGTCCGCGCTATCGTCGGCGCGCAGCGCCTTCTTCTCTTCGATAGCGGCAGGCTCCTCGGAAAGGTCTTCTTCCTTCATTCCCTTCTTGAACGATTTCAATCCCTTACCGAAATCGCCCATGATCTGGGAGATCTTTCCCTTCCCTCCGAACAGCAGCAGGATCACGGCCAGGACGATCAGCCAGTGCCAAATGCTGAAAGTGCCCATGTTTTGTTTCTCGCGTGTCCAGCCCCGATGGGCGCGGATCATGGCAGAAAGGCTGGGCCGCCGCAACGCCGCGGCCGAAGGGGTTATTTCAGCCGCGTTTGGTATCAGCCGTCCGGGTTCAGCGGCTCGTCGGCGTTGGTATCGGCTCCCCCGTCCTCGCCAGCGGCCGTGGCGCTATAGGCATGGATCGCCGGCCGGGTGTCCAGCAGGCCCGCCGCCTTCAGCTCATCCAGGCCCGGCAGGTCCGTCAGGTTTTCCAGCCCGAAGTGGTCCAGAAACGCGTCCGTCGTCGCCCACGTCACCGGCCGCCCCGGTGTCCGCCGGCGTCCCTTGGGCCGCACCCAGCCCTCCTCGAACAGCACGTCGAGGATGCCCTTGCTCAACCCGACGCCGCGGATCTCCTCGATCTCGGCGCGGGTTACCGGTTGGTGGTAGGCGATGATCGCCAGCGTCTCGATGGCCGCCCGTGACAGCTTGCGGGTGACCTGCCGATCTTCCGCCAGTGCCGGTGCCACGTCGGGCGCGGTGCGGAACCCCCAGGTATCGCCGGCCCGCACCAGATTGACGCCGCGGTCCGCATAGCGATCGACGAGAGTCGCCAGCAGCACCGCCACATCCGCATCTTCGGGGAGCCGACGTGCCAGGTCCCTCTCACGCAGCGGCGCCGCCGAGGCAAACAGCATGGCCTCCAACAGCCGCAGGTGATGGTCGTTGACCGTTGCGCTCACTCGTGCCTCTCCGGTTCGGCGCGGCGCACGTAGATCGGCCCGAAGGCATTGGGCTGTCGGATCCGCGCCCGCCCCTCGCGGGCCAGTTCGAGACTGGCGGCAAAGGTAGCGGCGAGGGCCGAACGCGCCCGAAGCTGCCCCGTCCGCAGGCCCTCCAGCGTCCCCGGTGGCAGGAACATCCACAGGCTTTCCCAATCCGGGGCGCCACCCAGCGCGGCCCGGATCCGAGTCAGCGCCGCATCCACCGAGTCCAGGCCCGAGGCTTCGATCCGCAATGCCGGCACGGCTTGGCGGTTCTTGTGCTCGGCATAGGCCGCCAACAGGTCGTAAAGACCCACCTCGATTACCGTCCGGGTTTCGCCGTCCAGGCTTTCCGGGGTGCCGCGGGCAAACACCTCCTGGCCGAGCCGCGGCCGCGCCATCAGTCTTGCACCCGCTTCCTGCATCGCCTCCAGACGCTGCAACTGGAAGGTCAGCGCCGCGGCCATCTCCTCGCCGCTCGGCTCTTCGCCCGTCGCCGGCGCCGGCAGCAGCAGCCGCGACTTGAGATACGCGAGCCAAGCCGCCATCACCAGATAGTCGGCCGCCAGCTCCAGGTTGGCGCGGCGAACGCGGGCGACGAAGTCCAGATATTGATCGGCGAGTTGGACGATGGAGACATGGATCAGGTCCACCTTCTGATCCCGGGCCAGGGCCAACAGCAGGTCGATGGGGCCTTCCCAGCCGTCCACGTCGACGACGAACGCCTCATCGTCCGCCACCGGGAACGCATCATCGAAATCGCGACTGTCTTCGTTCACCACGCCGGAAGCCCCTCCCCGGCCTCTACAGGAGTCCGGCGATCAGCCGGATCGCCTGCTCGATGTGGAACGCCGGGATCAGCACCAGCCATTCGAAGACGTTCAGGTCGAGACCGAGTTTGCCACCAATCCACGGCAGCAGGAACACCACCGCGAGAATCACGAAAAAGCCGAAGCGTTCCACCCGCGCCAGGCGGACCGCCAGCGGAAAGGGCAGCAGGCCCACCGCCACCCGGCCGCCATCCAGCGGCGGCAGCGGCAGCATGTTGAACACGCACAGCAGCACGTTGATCCAAATGGCCGCAGCCAGGTTGCTGCCCACCCAGTTGGCCAGTGGGTCGGGAAACAGCGGCAGCAGATGGATGCCGAGCGCCGCCACCATGGCCATCGCCAAGTTGATACCAGGGCCCGCCGCCGCCACCAGCACCATATCGCGACGTGGTCGCCGCAGACGCCGGGCGTTCACCGGCACCGGCTTGGCGAAGCCGAAGAGCATCTGGCCGCCGGAAAGAAACAGCAGCATGGCCGGCAGGATGAGGGTCCCAAACGGATCGATATGGCGCAGCGGATTGAACGTTACCCGGCCCCGCCGGTAAGCGGTGTCGTCGCCGAGCCGCCACGCCACCCAGCCGTGGGCGGCTTCGTGCAAGGTGATCGCCAGCAGCACCGGAATCGCCCAGATGGAAACCTGATAGAGGATGTGCTCGACCATCACGCACCCACCGCCGCCAGCAGCGTGTCCAACCGGTCGACGGCCGCTGCCGAATCGAAGGAATCGGGCTTCCGACGCATAGCATCACCACGCGCCAGCCGCTCCGTCGCCGCCGCGGTGAGGGGCGCGCATCCTTCCGCGCAGTCCTGCATTTCGGCCAGCACACCGTTGCAGTGCAGCAGCACGTCGCAGCCGGCCGCCAGCGCCGCCGCGGTGAGGGGCGCGCATCCTTCCGCGCAGTCCTGCATTTCGGCCAGCACACCGTTGCAGTGCAGCAGCACGTCGCAGCCGGCCGCCAGCGCCGCCGCCGACCGCCGCGCCGGCGTGCCGCTCAACGCGCCCATGCACAAGTCGTCGGACACCAGCACGCCTTCGAAGCCGATACGCCCCCGGATCACCTCCGCCACCACCCGCGCAGAAAGGGTGGCCGGCGCCGACGGGTCGATGGCCGTGTACACCACATGCGCCGTCATCGCCCACGGCATATGGTGAAGCGCGATGAACGGCGGCAGGTCCGTCCGTTCCAGCTCCGCCAGCGGCGCATCGACCACCGGCAGTGCCACATGGCTGTCGACGCTCGCCCGGCCGTGCCCCGGCAAGTGCTTGATCACCGGCAGAACACCGCCGGCAAGGAACCCCTCGCAGGCCGCTCCGCCGAGCAACGCCGCGAGCTCGGGTGTATCGCCGGCGGCGCGATCGCCGATGACCGGATCGCCGTCCGGGTGTGGCACGTCCAGCACCGGCGCGCAGTCAACGGTGATGCCGAGTTCGAATAGGTCAGCGGCAATCAGCCGAGCATTCAGCCGCGCGGCCTCTACGGCGACCTGCCAGTCATGCCGCGCCAACTCGGCGAACCGCGCCGCCGGCGGCGCCCCCCCCCCGGCCACGTGGGCGGTTGCAGGCGGGCGACCCGACCGCCCTCCTGATCGATCAGTACATGCGCATCACCACGGCCGACGACGGCGCGCAGGTCCGCGATCAGCCGCCGAACCTGATCCGGCGACTGGCAGTTGCGCGCGAACAGGATGAACCCCAGCGGATCGGCATCAGCGAAGAACGCCGCCTCGTCATCACGCAGGACTGGCCCCGACAGGCCGAAGATCACCGCGTTCGGCGGCTCACGATCGTCCTCACCCACCGAGCCGGACCACCAGGCAGGCGACCCGTTGCTTGCTCAGCGAGGCGCACAGAGAGCGGGCGTCGGCCTCCGAGGCCATGGGACCGGCGCGCAGGCGATAGAATACCCCGCGGTCGCCAAGATCGGCGCGGCTGACGATGGGCTTCAGGCCGCCCAGCACCTCGTCATACCGGCCGCTGAGCCGCTTCCACTCGGCGTTGGCGTTCTTTTCCGACCGAACGGCCGCAAGCTGGATGCCGAATCCGGACGACGCCTTCGGCAACGGCTTGGACGGCGTCTTGGAAGCCGTCTTGGTCGGCGTCTTGGAAGCCGTCTTGGTCGGCGGCGCGGGGCTTTTCGCCGCCGGTTTCGCAACCGATTTCTCGGTTGGTTCAGCCGGAGGCGGTGGCGGCGCCGGCGCAACCTTCGCCACCGTGGCCGGTGCGGCCGTGGTCTGCTCGGCGTTTTCCTGCGGCTGGTCGGGCGCCGATTTGGCCTGCGCTTCCGGTTCCGGCGCCGAGGTCGCCCCCTCGGTCATCGGCTTCTCAGGCATCGCCTGTTCAGGCGTCGGCGGCTCGGCCGGCGCTTCCGCCGGCGGCAGCAGCCGTTCGACCCGTGGCGGTCCGGAGGCAGTGGAGAGGCGTTCGTAGATCAGCTTGTCCTGGTCCGGGATCTCCATCCCGCCCGGCGACGCCGGACGTACCTTCATGGGCCCGGCATCGGCCCTCAGCAGCGGGATGTCGGTCGATTCGCGACCGCCGTTCTGGCTGCCGACGGTGAGCCAGCCCACCAATGCTCCAACCAAGCCGACGCTCAGGATCACCGCGATCAGCATCACCCGCCCTGCGGAGCCGTTGCCCCGCCACCGCGATGCCGCCCCGGAGGACCCGGTGCGTTTCGCCGCCGCCGGTTTGGTGGAACGCGCCATCACCGGAGTTCCTCGACCGGTTCCACGCCCATCACGTCGAGCCCCGACGCGACCACCAACTGCACGCCACGCACCAGTGCAAGGCGCGCCGCGGTCAGTTGCCGATCGTCGGACTGAACGAAGCGAAGCCGGGCGTCGTCCTTGCCCTTGGTCCAGTGAAGGTGAAACAACGCGGCCAGATCCTGCAGATAGAATGCCACCCGATGCGGCTCGTGGGCGGCGGCCGCGCTCTCCACGGTGCGCGGCCAGCCCGCCATCTGTTTGATCAAATCAAGCTCGCCCGGATTGGTCAAGCAACCCAGGTCGGCGTCATGCAACGCCGAGTCCTCCACCGCATCCTCCCCCAGGTCCTCGGCGGCCAGACGCAGCACCGAGCGGCAGCGGGCGTGGGCGTATTGCACATAGAAAACCGGGTTTTCGCGCGATTGCTCGGTCACGCGGGCGAAATCGAAGTCGAGCTGGGCGTCGTTTTTCCGCGTCAGCATGATGAACCGGAACACGTCACGGCCAACAGCGTCTACCACTTCGCGCAGGGTCACGAAGGTGCCTGCGCGCTTCGACATCTTCACCGGCTTGCCGCCGTCCAACAGGTTGACCATCTGGCACAGCTTCACGTCCAGGTCGGCGGCATTGTCGGAGATCGCCCGCACCGCCGCCTGCATGCGCTTGACGTAGCCGCCGTGGTCCGCACCCCAGACATCGATCATACTGTTAAAATCGCGCAGGAACTTGTTCAAATGATAGGCGATATCGGTGGCGAAATAGGTCCACGAGCCGTCGGATTTGCGCAGTGGCCGGTCCACGTCATCGCCAAATCGCGTGGCATTGAACAGGGTTTGCGGTCGCGGCTCCCAGTCGTCCGGCGTCTTGCCCTTCGGCGGTTCGAGGACGCCCGTATACAGGAGCCCGCGGCCCTCCAGCGCCCGCAGCGCCGCGTCGACGCCGCCTTCGGCCACCAGCGCCTGCTCCGAGGTGAAAACCGCCTGCCGGATGCCCAGCGCCGCCAAATCCTCGCGAATCAGGGCCATCATTTCATCGACAGCAAACTGCCGGATGGGCATCAGCCAATCGGCCTCGGGCGCGTGCTGCCAGCGGTCGCCGTCGCACTGGGCCAACGATTCGCCCACGGGAATCAGGTAGTCGCCCGGATACAGGCCGTCGGGCATGGGGCCCAAGCTCTCGCCCAGAGACTCGCGGTAGCGCCAGTGAACGCTTCGCGCCAGCGCCTCCACCTGGGCACCGGCATCGTTGATGTAGTACTCGCGGGTAACCGCGTAACCGGCTTTTTCCAATAAAGAAGCCAGGGCATCCCCCACCACTGCGCCGCGACCATGGCCTACATGCAGGGGACCGGTGGGATTGGCCGACACGTACTCCACGTTGACCGGCTCGCCGCCACCCGAGGCCGAGTCGCCATAGGTCCGGCCCACGTCCAGGATGTGTCGCAGGCAGCCGTACCAGAAGCCGGCGTCGACAGTGAGGTTGAGGAAGCCCGGGCCGGCGATGTCGACAGCCGACACCGAATCGAGTGCCGTCAGCCGCTCCGCCAACAGCGACGCCAGCGCCCGCGGGTTGGTTCCGGCCGGCTTGGCCAGCACCAGAGCGGCGTTGGTGGAGACGTCGCCGCGGCCGTCTTCGCGCGCCGGCTCCACGGCCACACGGTCGGTGGCGAGACCGGCTGGCAAGTGGCCGTCGGCCACCAGGGCATCCACTGCCTCCACCACCCGTGCCTGAAAATGTCCGAAGGGGTTCATGAGATCCTTGATTCGAAATCGAACAACCGCCGGTGTTCCTCCACGGCGAATCGGTCGGTCATGCCGGCCACGTAGTCGGTGACCACACGGGCAGTCTCTTCCGTGGCCGGGGCGCCGGCGCGCCGCCGCCACTCGGTGGGCAGGCAACCAGGCTCCGACACCAGCAGGCCGAACAGGTCTTTGACGACCCGCCGCGCTTTGCTGGCCATGCGATTGAGCTTGTAGTGGCGGTACATGTTCTCCATCAAAAACATCTTCAGCGCCTGGTCGTGCTCCTGCATCTCCGCCGATAGCGCCGCCAGCGGCCGGCCGAGGCCGCGCACGTCGTCCGCCGACCGGGGCTTGGACTCATCGATCCTGCGTCGGGTTTCGGTCACCAGATCGTTGACCATGTGGCCGATCAGCCACCGCACCGCCTCGTGGATCAACCGCGTCCGCTCCAGATCGGGAAACGCCTGCTCCACCAGTGCGAACATGGGTCCCACCAACGGCACGTCGCGCAGGTCGTCGATGCTGAACAAGCCGGCGCGTAATCCATCGTCGATGTCGTGGTTGTTGTAGGCGATGTCGTCGGCCAGCGCCGCGATCTGCGCCTCGGCGGCCGGATAGGTGTGCAGTTCCAGGTCGTGGCCCTCCCCGTACTCGGCGATGGCCCACGGCAGTGGCCGGCTTTGCTCGGTGCCGGTCAGCGGCCCGTTGTGCTTGACCACCCCTTCCAGGGTTTCCCAGGTGAGATTGAGCCCGTCGAACCGCGCGTACTTGCGCTCAAGCCGCGTCACCACACGCAAACTCTGCGCATTGTGATCGAAGCCGCCGAACGGCCGTGTCACCTCCTGCAGCGCATCTTCACCGGCGTGGCCGAACGGCGGGTGGCCCAGGTCGTGTGCCAGGGCCAGGGCTTCCGCTAGGTCCTCGTTGAGGCCCAGGCTGCGGCAGACCGACCGCGCGATCTGCGACACCTCCAGGCTGTGGGTCAGCCGCGTACGGAAGAAATCGCCCTCGTGGCTGACGAAAACCTGGGTCTTGTACTCCAGACGGCGAAACGCCGCCGAGTGGATGATCCGGTCGCGGTCGCGCTGAAACGGCGTTCGGCTGGTGCTTTCGGGTTCGGGATATAGGCGTCCGCGGCTCGCCTCCGGATGGCAAGCCCACGGCGCTAGGGCGCTGTTTGCGGTCATGCGGCGAAACTAGAACAAGTTGGAACCACACTGAATTAATTCTCTATGTGCCGCCGCCCGATGGCCTGCCGGGGAGCCGTCGAAGCCAGCAGGTTTGACACCACGAGGTGGCGGGTTAAATTATTGCTGGGTGCCCGAAATCCCTGGATTTGGTTGATCGGCGACGATCACTGAATTGGGTATCGGGATGACACGAGTTGGAGATGGAGGCCGTTCCCATGCCGGACGAAACACTGATCGCCGATGGCGAGCTTCGCATCTCCGATTCGGCCGTATCGCGCATCGCCGTCCTGATGTCCGAAGAGGGCAACGAGAACCTGATGTTGCGCGTCAGCGTTTCGGGCGGCGGATGCTCGGGGTTCCAATACGGGTTCAGTCTCGACGACCAGCGCAACGAGGATGATCGCGTGTTCGAACGCGACGGCGTCGTGGTGGTGGTGGATGACATCTCCCTGGATCTGCTGCGCGGATCGGAGATTGACTTCGTCGATGACCTGATGGGCGCCTACTTCGCCATCAGGAATCCCAACGCCTCGTCCACCTGCGGCTGCGGAACGTCCTTTTCCATCTAGCGAAATCGAATAGAGACGGTCGCGGCGGGACCGGTCCGTGGTCAGGATCGCCACCTGGAACGTCAACTCCGTCAAGGCACGGCTCCCGCATCTTTTGCGCTGGCTCGAAGACGCGGCTCCCGACGTGGTGCTGTTGCAGGAAACCAAGGTGGTCGACGAGGCGTTTCCCGCCGAGCCACTGGCGGACCTCGGCTATAACGCCGCAACGACCGGGCAGAAGACTTACAACGGCGTCGCCGTCCTCTCGAAACGCCCCATCGAGGTCCTGGCGGACCGGCTGCCGGGCGACACGGAAGACCCCCAGGCCCGCTACCTGGAGGCGTTCACCGGCAACGTTCGCGTGGCCTCCATCTACGCCCCGAACGGCAATCCCACGGACTCCGACAAGTTCGCCTACAAGCTGGCCTGGCTGAAGCGGCTGAACGAACACGTGCGCGGGACGCTGGAGGACGAAGAGGCCTTCGTCCTTGGCGGCGACTACAACGTGGCGCCCGACGACGGCGACGTCTACGACCCCGAGAGCTGGCGCGGCGATGTCCTGTGCCGCCCCGAATCCCGCGCCGCCTTGCGTGCCATCGTCTACATGGGCCTCACCGACGCCATCCGCGCCATCGACCCGCAACCCGGACGCTACACTTGGTGGGACTATCGCGCCGGCGCCTGGCCCGGCGACCGCGGCCTGCGCATCGACCACCTGCTACTGTCGCCGCAGGCCGCCGACCGGCTGAACGATGCCGGCATCGACAAAACGCCCCGGGGATGGGACAAGGCGTCCGATCACACGCCGGTCTGGTGCGAGCTGACGGATGCGTGAACGACACGCCGAAACAAACCGACGCGCGGCCACATTCACTTTGTGGCTTGTCCTCGGCGCGATTCTGGCCGTGGCCGGCCTACCGGCCAAGGGCGCGGCGAACGATGTGTCGATCCGATCCTTTTTCGGCGACTTCGAGGGCCGCACGCTGTTCCCCATGGGGGAAACCCGAAACCGCGAGCTGTTTGTCTCGATCCGCGCCGACGGCGCCTTCGGGTTCAACGTGTTCTGGGAGACGATGATCTACCACAGCGGCGCGCAGCCGGTGTCCCGCAGCCAGGAGGTGCGATTCGAACCGGCGCTGCGCCGGGGCCTGTACCGGGGGCAGGCCATCAGCGGAATCGACAGCGATCCCGAAGCGGCGAGCCCGGCGGATGGCGCCCCGCACATCTGGGCCCGGATCAACGAGCGGACGCTCACCGTCAACGTGCTTACTGTCGCCGACAACGGCGACTACGTGGTCCAAACCTACGAGCGAACGCTGACGGAAGACGGCCTGGACCTCGTGTTTACGCGCGTCCGCAACGGTGCCGTCGAACGACAGATCAAGGGCCAGCTCAAGCGCCGGAGCGGCTAAGTCTCGTACGCCCCGTCCGGCGACGATGAATCAAGACAGTCCGACCCGCCCGAACTCGACGCTCAGTCCGTCCGGCAACTGCGTTTCGTCGTCTCCGTACGCACCTTCCAGTTGGAACGCGGTCAGGCCCCAGACCCACGTCAGGTTGGCACCACGCAGATCGGCTTCCCGCAGATCCGCGCCGTCAAGCATGGCGCGATGAAGGTCCGCACCGTGCAGGTCGGCCGACCGTAGATCGGCACCGCTGAGGTCGGCGTCATGCAGGTCCGCGCGGTGCAGATCCGCGGATTCGAGCACCGCACCGTGAAGGTCGACGCGATGCAGATCGACGCCGTGCAGATCCGCCCGCTGGCCGATCTCCCAGCCGGAACCAATCCAGATTGAATGCCGTTCCAGAACGGTCGAGAGACGGTCGGAATCGACGAGTTGGTGCGACCCCGGCTGCCTTTGCTTCGTGTTGTTGTTGGCCATCGTGATTTTACCCCCGCGTTTGGAGGGGGATCGTTCCCTCGACCGTAAGTATAGCACGGGCGATGGCGCGAGAGATACGACGGACCCCGGAAATTTGGGCGTCCGGGCACGTATGGGAGACGCGCAACAAAGGACCGCCCCGCCGGTGGTCGGCGATGCCGAACCGGCGGGGCGGAGAAACCGTTGGCGACTGACGACGGGCTAGGGCGAGATCGTCTTCAGCGACGAGAACCGCGGCCGGAAGGCGGCGAACTTGTAGATGGTCTCCGGGTCCAGCACTTCCTGCATCAGCATCGGCTCGAAGTCGAAGAACACCTCGGTGACGATCACGCTCTCGCCGTCGCGGACCAATAGGCCGTTCGGCAACGTGGCGGCGCCACCCTCCGATCCAATAGCGCTGCCGCCGCTGCCACCGCCAAAGGAACGCTGCCAGTTGATGCGCGGCCCGGAGCCGCTCTGAGCGCTGACCTAAGACACCACGATCTGGCCGTCATCGGCGATGTTGTACGGCGCCATGACGAAGTTGCTGGCATCCATCAGGCTATTGATCTCGCCCTCGCTCATGCCGTGCGACTGCGACACCAGGTCGGCGATGGTGGCCGACGTGCGCTCAGCCTTCTGGTTGATCAGCACAAAGCGGGTGATCTCGATGCCGCACAGCAGCAGCCCCATGAGCACCGGAGCGGCGATCGCCAGCTCGACCGAATGAAGCGGAGCATCACAGGCTCTCCTCTTCCCAGGGCTCATTGCGCACGGCGATGGAGGCCCGCAGCGGGAACGTGCCGTCGTCGCCGATCAATGGCGCCGCCAACGGCGTCAGGATCGGCCAGTCGTAGTCGATGCGATAGACGACCACCTGGCCGGCACCGCCGGCACTGGCCGTGCCGACGTCGTCGTCCCATGCGCCGTTGCCGTTCTCGTCGGTGTAGGTCTCGCCGGCGTCGTACGCACCGTTGCCGTTGCCGTCCACGTAGTCCTCGCCACGCCCGACGTCGTTGAAGGTCGGGTAGGTGAGGATCTGGACGTCGGCGGCGGCCATATCCACCAGGCCCAAGGTCTTCTGGCCGATCACATCCATGATGTACTGCTCGCGATCGCCGGCCGTGGGCTCCTGACCGGTGATGGCGTAGCGCGCGGCGTCGCGAAGGCTGCTTTCCATCAGGATATTGACGAACATGACCATGCCGAACTCGATGGTTCCGGCGACCATGAGGAATAGCACCGGAGCGGCAAACGCGAACTCCAGCGTCGGAGAACCCTTCTCGTCGCGCCGGAAGCGCAAGAGCCTTCTCAACAGCGTCATCATCGATTTAAACCATTACCTGCCGTCGGGAACCAACCGGCCCCACGTTATCCACGAAATAGACTATAAGCGATCCGATCACTATTTGCCAAAACATGTATTTATGCGGAAAATGCCTGAAGATTATTTGTTTTTTATTTTTGGCAGAATTTTATTTAATTTCAGCGATCGCACAGGGCGGTCCCTGCGCCGGATCGATGACGCGGACCTCGACCTCAGCGAGAGTTCCGCGTTAGGTTTGCGGCGCCGCAAACAACCTTGGGGAGGAACGATGAAGCTGCTGCGTTACGGGCCACCGGGTGCCGAACGACCGGGAATGCTGGATGAGGCCGGCCATCTTCGCGACTTGTCCGACCACGTGAGCGACATCGAGGGCGACGTGCTGTCGCCGGAACGCTTGGCCGCCCTGGCGACGCTGAACGCCGCCGAGCTGCCGCCGGTGGACGGCAGCCCGCGCCTCGGTCCACCGGTCGCCGGGATTGGCAAGATCCTCGCCATCGGCCTCAATTACCGCGCCCATGCCGAGGAAACGGGAAGCAAACCGCGCACTGAGCCGATGGTGTTCTCCAAGGCGATCACCGCGCTCAGCGGCCCCAACGACCCCATCATGATGCCGCAGGGCTCCACCCAGACCGACTGGGAAGTGGAACTGGCGGTGATCATCGGCACCAAGGCCCAGTACGTAGAGGAAGCGCGCGCCCTGGAATTTGTCGCCGGCTACGCGGTGATCAACGACGTCTCCGAGCGCTCGTTCCAGCGCGAACGGGGCGGACAATTCGTCAAGGGCAAGAGCGCGGACACCTTCGCGCCCATCGGGCCGTGGCTGGTGACCCGCGACGAGGTGGCCGACCCGCAGAACCTGGACCTCTGGCTCGACCGCAATGGCGACCGCCGCCAGACCGGCAACACCAGCGACATGATCTTCGGCGTCACGTTCCTGATCAGCCACCTGAGCCAGTTCATGACCCTGATGCCCGGTGACGTGATCGCGACGGGCACGCCGGCTGGCGTCGGACTGGGCTGCGACCCGCCGGATTTCCTTCGCGCCGGGGATGTGGTGGAACTGGGCGTCGCCGGCCTGGGACAACAGCGCCAGGAGGTCATCGCCTGGCGTCCGAGCTAGCAGCCCGCTAGGGCCTGTGGACGTTCACCGCGATGATCATCGCGCAGATCACCGATATCCATCTGCGGCTGGATCATCGGCCGCTCGGCGGAACGGATACCGTGGCGGCGCTGGATGCCGCAGTCGCCCACGTGAATCGACTGGACCCGCCGGCCGACGTCGTGCTGGCCACCGGTGACCTCACCGACGACGGCGGCCTCGAGGATTTCGCCCTCCTGCGCCGGTCGCTCGACCGCATCCGCGCCCCGGTCTACGTGATTCCCGGCAACCACGACGACCGCGAGGGTTTGCGCGCCGCCTTCGCCGATCGCGGCTATCTTCCGGTCGACGGTGCCTTCCTGCACTACGTGATCGAGGATCACCCGGTTCGACTGATCGGCCTGGACACGGTGATCGCCGGAGAGGCGTCCGGCCGGATGTGTCCGGACCGCCTGGGCTGGCTGGCTGCGCGTCTGGCCGAGGCGCCAACGCGCCCGACACTGGTGTTCATGCACCATCCGCCGTTCCGCGTCGGCATCGGCTTCATGGAGCCGGTGCCGTTTGACGGCGCCGACGCCCTGGCCGGGATCGTCCGTGCTCATCCGCAGGTGGAGCACGTGGTCTGCGGCCACAGTCACCGACCGGTGCACGTGCGCTGGGCCGGAACCGTGGCCAGCGTGGCGCCGAGCGCGGCACGGCAGGTGGTGCTGTCGCTCAGCGACCACACGCCCGCGGCACTCGCCGCCGATCCGCCCGCATGCGCCGTCTACCGATGGATTCCGGGCACCGGCATCATCGGTCACGTAAGCCTTATCGAGGACGCCGGATCGAAGGTCTCGTGATCGGCGCAGCGTTTGGTTTCGTATATCGAGAAAGAAGACTACGATTCGACGGCGTTTCCTTACCGGCGAATACCTTGATGGCACAATGACCCCCGCGCCCATCGAAACCCTCATCGAGCGCTACGACCTTCGGGTACCGCGCTACACCAGCTATCCCACCGCGCCGCACTTCTCCGAAACCGTGGACGGCGAGGTGTACCGAGGGTGGTTGGCGTCGCTGGACCCTGCGACGCCGCTGTCGCTCTACATGCACATCCCGTTCTGCGACACCATGTGCTGGTTCTGCGGCTGTTACACCAAGATCGTCAACCGCTACGAGCCGGTGAGCGGCTACCTGGCGACGATCCGTGACGAGGTTGGCCTGGTGGCCGATGCCCTGCCCGGCCGGTTCGCCGTGCGCCATCTGCACTGGGGCGGCGGCAGCCCGACGATCCTGCAGGCCGCCGATTGGCTGGCGATGGTGGGCTGGCTGCGCGGCCGCTTCGATATCGCCCCGGATGCCGAACTGGCGGTGGAGCTGGACCCCCGCGATACCACCGAGGACTACGTGGTGGCTCTCGCGGCCGCCGGCGTCAACCGCGCCAGTATCGGCGTTCAGGACTTCGACCCGGAGGTCCAAACGGCGGTTAACCGCATCCAACCCTTCGAGGTGGTGGAACGGGTATGCGGCTGGCTGCGCCGACACGGGATCAGCGCCATCAACCTGGACCTCATGTACGGCCTGCCGCATCAGACCGTGGACCGGGTCGCTCGTATGGTGGACCTGGCGCTAGCCCTGAACCCGTCGCGTCTAGCGCTGTTCGGCTATGCCCACGTGCCGTGGATGAAGAGCCATCAGCGACTGATCGACGAAGCGGCGCTGCCGGGAGCGCGGGAGCGCTGGCGGCAGAACGAGGCGGCGGCGGCGAGGCTGGTGGAGGCGGGATATCGCCCTGTGGGCCTGGACCACTTCGCCCGCGCCGATGACCGGCTTGCCGCGTCGTTATCCAACGGGCGCCTGCGCCGCAATTTCCAGGGCTATACCACCGACGACGCGCCGGTGCTGCTGGGGCTCGGCGCCTCCGCCATTGGTCAGCTACCGCACGGCTACGTGCAGAACACGGCGCCGTTGCAGGCCTATGCCGGCGCCATCGCCGACGGCCGGCTGCCCACCGCCCGTGGCCTGGCGCTCACCGCCGACGACCGACTGCGTGCCGAGGTCATCGAACGCCTGATGTGCGACCTGGAGGTGAACGTGGAGGCCGTATGTCGGGACCACCATATGCCCGTGGCGGCCCTGGATGGTGCCTTTGAGCAATTGCAGCCGCTCGCCGACGACGGGATCATCACCATCGACGGACGCCGCATCCGCATCACTGGGGTCGGCCGCCCCTTCGTCCGGCTGGCGGCGGCAGCCTTCGATGCCTATCTGGCGCGGGGCGGGGTGCGCCATTCGCGGGCCATATGATCGGCAGACGCCGGATCGAAAACCATAACAGCGAGGGTATCGTCATGAAGTTTCTCCCCGGGCTCGTTCTGAGCATCGCGTTACTGGTGGGCGGCGCGCCGATGGCCGAGGCCGCTGACCGCATCGGATCGGTCAGTCGCTTGCAGGGCGCCGCCATTGCGACGCTGGAAGGCGCCAGCAGGCCGCTGAAAGTGGGTGCCGACCTGTTCGTCGGCGACAAGATCACCACCGGGGCCAGCTCACGCATCGAGATGCGGCTCACGGACGAGACCTCGATCACCCTCGGCGATCACTCGGTGTTCACCCTCGACGAGTTGTCGGCGAGCGAAAGCGGCGGTTCGGCCGCCTTTGACATGCTGCGCGGTGTCCTGCTGATCATCACCGGAGAACTCGCCGATACCGATCGTGACGCCTACACCATCACCACACCGGCGGGGACCATCGGCTTTCGCGGCACGATCGCTTGGGGCAGCCAGGACATCGACAGTCTGCAGGTCACCATGCTGGACGGGGTCAGCGTCACCGTGACCACGCCGGCCGGATCGGTAACGATCAGTCAGGCGCTGGATGGGACGGCCGTAGCCCGACCGGGCGCGGCGCCGACCCAGCCGTCACGGTGGAGCGACGAGCGGTTGGAGCGGGCCAAGGCCACGGTAGCCTTCGATCAATAACGCCGGAGGCGGCGGCACGGTCAGTCGCGCTTGCGCGCCAGGGTCAGGCCGTCGCCGATCGGCACCATGCTCAGGTCCACCCGCTCGTCGGCATGCAGCGCGGCGTTAAAGGCGCGAATGGCGCGGGTATCGGCGTCATCGCGCTCCGGATTGATGACGCTGCCGCCCCACAGCACGTTGTCCACCATCACCACGCCGCCGATCCGCAGCAACTCCAGCGCGCGTTCGAAATAGCCGGCGTAGCTCTCTTTGTCGGCGTCGATGAAGGCCATGTCGAAGGTTCCGGCACCGCCCTCGGCGAGGAGGCCGTCCAGGGTCTGCATGGCCGGCGCCAGCCTGAGATCGATCCGTTCCGCCACCCCGGCCTCTGCCCAATACCGCCGGGCAATGGCGGTCCAAGCCTCGCTGATGTCGCAGGCCACCACGCGCCCATCGGCGGGCAGCGCCTTGGCCAGGCACAGGGAGCTGTAGCCGGTGAAGGTGCCCACCTCCAGGATCTTCCGGGCGCCGATAAGCTGCGCCAGCAGGGCCATGAACTGCCCCTGCTCCGGGGAGATCTGCATCCCCGACTCGGGGATCGCCGCGGTCTCGTCGCGCAGCTGGCGCAACAGCTGCGGCTCCCGAAGCGAGACGGACAACAGGTAGTCATAGAGCGGCTCGGTCAGCTCGATGGACCGTTTGGACATGGGCGGGACCTCCCAGAGATCTGACACTCGCTATTCGGCGATCACCATCCGCGATCGGATCGCCGCCGCCACGTCGGCCGCCGCGTTGAGCGGCGGATGCGTCCACGGGTGGAGGTCTTCATCCGTCGCATCCTCGCCGAGCGGCCTGGCGTAGCCCTTGTCATATAGGTCACCATGCAGCCGCGCGTGCTTGTCCTCGGTAAATCCCGGCGGCGCGAAGATGTACACCGGCGCCGTGGTGGCGCACGCTTCGCAGCTCATGGACACCGAATCCCCGGTCACCACCACCGCGTCGGCCAGCGCCAGAAAGCCCGCGTAGGGGTTCTCGCCGCCATCGGACCAGCGGTACACGCGGGCCGGTACGTCGATCGCGGCGGCCAGCGCCTCCGCCGCCCTCCACGTCCGCCGGCTGGTGGACACCAGCAGCGACCCGCCGCGGGCCCGAGCAAGGGCCGACGCCCGGCGCCCCAGGGTTTCGGCGAGCCGCCCGGTGAACCGTCGTCGCTTGGTGCTTCCGCCCACCAACAGCGCGATCCACGGCCGCGGAAGGTCGGCCAGCCTGGGTGCCCACGTGGCCGTCGCTTCCGCCAGCACCGGGCCGGTGATCCGGTGCGGCGCGCCGAGGGTGGTGATGAGGTTGGCCGCCGGCGGCACGCCGTCGTGGGCCGGCGCCGCGATCAGGTCGAAATCCCGCGCCCCGACGGCACCGGGATACATGACGTGACACAAGAACGCGCGGCCGCCCGACGCCCGCTTGATGGTGCGGGCGGCCGGGGCGGTGCGTCTCCCGGCACCGATGACCAGATCCGGCCACGGCGGCGCCAGCGCCGCCCGGCTCTCTGCGGAGAGGCCGGCAAGCGACGCACCGAGCACGAAGTTGGGCAGCGTGGCGATGGGACCGTAGGCGATCTCGCGAACCCGGAACGGCACCCCCAGGGACTCCGCCACCGCCAGGGCCTGGCTTCGGGTGCCGGCCCGCTCGTCGGCCAGCACCCAGACGCGCGATGGCTCCGTTGCGTCGTCGTCGGTCATTCCATCATCGCTTGCGCCGCGGGGTGGATGTTTGGTGGTTGGAGGCGGCGCCACCGTAGACGACCACGCTAACGGCGACAATCGCGCCGCGCGCCTCTACCATCCGAGGAATGGAGGCCATGACGGACCGCGGCTTCGAGCATTTCGACCATGTGGCCGACATCGGCGTCCGCGGTTTTGGTCCGACGATGGCCGATGCGTTTGAACAGGCGGCGCTGGCGCTGACCGCGGTGCTCGTCGAGCCGGCGACCGTGCGCCCCACCACTGAGGTCGCAATTGCCTGCAGCGCGCCGGACGCAGAGATCCTGCTGGTGGACTGGTTGAACGCGGTCGTCTACGAGATGGCCACCCGCGGCCTGGTGTTCGGTGCCTTCGATGTCCACATCGACGGCGGACAACTAACAGCTGCCGCGCGCGGCGAACCAGTGGACGCCGGCCGCCACGCGCCGGCGGTGGAGGTCAAGGGCGCCACCATGACCGAGTTGAGCGTCCACCGCGATGGCCACCGCTGGATCGCGCAATGTGTGGTTGATGTCTGAGGGCAAACCGCCGCGTCGTTTGACGCCATCCGCTGCGGGAGTGATACACTACCCCTAACCGGGGGTAAGAACACCGAGTAGTCCATGGAAACCAATAGGCTCATCCGCCGCGGTCCGTTCGAGTGGGAACTGCCGGCCGAAGGGCCCATGCGGGTGCCGGCGGTGATCTACGCCGGTGCCGACCTGATCCGCGACATGGACGACAAGGTACTGGAGCAGGCGGCCAACGTGGCGGCGCTGCCGGGCATTGTCGGTCCGGCAATGGCCATGCCCGATGCCCACTGGGGCTATGGTTTCCCCATCGGCGGCGTGGCGGCCTTCGACCCTGACGAGGGCGGCGTGATCTCTGCCGGCGGGGTCGGCTTCGACATCTCGTGCGGGGTGCGGACGCTGCTCACCGGTGTGACTTCCGAGCAGGTGATGGCCCACCAAACGGTGCTGGCCGACTCGCTGCTCCGCGATATTCCTGCGGGCGTCGGCTCCACAGGCGCCATAACCCTGGACGAGACGGAGATGGAGGCCATGCTGGCCGGCGGCGCCGCGTGGGCGGTGGAGCGCGGCTGGGGGCGGCCCGACGACCTGGCCCATACCGAGGAGCGGGGATGCATGGCCGGGGCACGCCCGGACTGTGTTTCGGACAAGGCCAAGTCCCGACAGCGCAAGGAAATGGGCACGCTCGGCTCCGGCAACCACTACCTAGAGGTCCAACGCGTGGCGGAGATCTTCGATGCCGACGCGGCGGCGGCCTTCGGGCTGACCGTCGGCGACGCGGTGGTCAGCATCCACTGCGGATCGCGCGGCCTCGGCCATCAGATCGGCACCGAGGCGTTGCGCGAGATGGCAGTGACGGCGGCCGACATGGGCATCCGCCTGCCCGATCGGGAGCTCGCCTGCGCCCCCATCCGCTCCGAAGCCGGCGAGCGCTACCTAGGCGCCATGCGGGCGGCCATCAACTGCGCGCTCGCCAACCGTCAGATCATCACCCACCTGGCCCGCGAGGTATTTGCCCGCCGGCTCCCGGAGGCCGACCTGAGGCTGCTGTACGACGTGTCCCACAACACCTGCAAGGTGGAGGAGCATGAGGTCGACGGCGTCCGCCGGTCGCTCTACGTCCACCGCAAGGGCGCAACCCGGGCCTTCGGGCCCGGCCACCCGGACGTTCCCGAGGCGTTGCGCGACGCGGGCCAGCCCGTGCTCATTGGCGGCAGCATGGGCACCGCCTCCTATATCCTGCGGGGCACCGAATCCGGGATGCGGCAGGCGTTCGGCTCCGCCTGCCACGGGGCCGGCCGCTCCATGAGCCGCCGCGCCGCGGCGAAGCGATGGCGCGGGCGGCAGGTGGTGGACGAGCTGGCGGAGCGCGGTATCGCGATCCGCAGCCACTCGTCGCGGGGCGTCGCCGAGGAGGCGCCGGGCGCCTACAAGAACGTCACCGCCGTCGTGGATGCCGCCGAGGCCGCGGGCCTCTCCCACAAGGTAGCCCGGGTGGAGCCGATCATCTGCGTCAAGGGGTGAACATGACCGCCCGTCGGTCTAAGCCGGCGGTGCGGATCGGCACGTCCGGTTGGAGCTATCCCGGCTGGCGCCAGGGCTTCTACAAGGGCGTGCCGCAGCGCCGCTGGCTAGCGCACTGCGCCGAGCATTTCAGCGGCATCGAAGTCAACGCCACGTTCTATCGGGAACCGAAGGCTCCGGTGCTGGAGCGTTGGGCGGCGGAGACGCCGGCGACGTTTGCCTTCGCGGTGAAGGGCCATCGCATGGTGACCCACCGCCGCCGCCTCGCCGACGCCGGCGAACCACTGGCGCGGATGCATCAGGCGATGGAGCCATTGGGTCCCCGGCTCGCCGCCGCGCTGTGGCAGCTTCCGCCGGGGTTGCGGCGCGACGACGGCCTGCTGGCCGCATTCCTCGCCGATCTCGGCGGCTGGCCGGAGACCCGCCACGTGATGGAGTTCCGCCATGAGTCGTGGTTCGACGATGCGGTACTGACGGCGCTGGATGAGGCGCGGATCGGCACCTGCATCTCCGATGCCGGGCGATGGCCGTTGTGGGACGCGGTGGCCGCCGGCATTGCCTACGTCCGGCTGCATGGCCGCGAACGCACCTACGCCTCAGCCTACTCCCCGGAAGAATTGGACGATTGGGCGGTTCGAGTCGCTCAATGGGTGGCGGACGGAACCACCGTTCACGTCTATTTCGACAACGACGCCGAGGGCGCCGCGCCGTACGATGCCATGGGCCTGATCGAAAGGGTGCGGGCGCGGGGCGTTCCCATCGCCACGCCCGAGCAGGGAGCCGAAACGTGGACTTGAGGACATCGCCGCTGCTGACAGACCTGTACCAACTCAACATGGTGCAGGCGTATCTGGACCACGGCATGACCGAGACCGCCGTCTTCGAGTTCTTCGCCTGCAAGCTGCCCCCGCGGCGCGGGTTCCTGATGGCGGCCGGCCTGGAGCACGTCCTGGCGTTCCTGGAAACCGTGCGTTTCGGCGAGGACGAGCTGGCGTGGTTGCGCGGCAGCGGCCGGTTCGATGCGCGGATGCTCGACTACCTCACCGGTTTCCACTTCGACGGCGACGTGGACGCCCTGCCCGAAGGCACGGTGTTCTTCACCGACGAGCCGATCATTCGGATCACCGCCCCCCTACCCGCGGCGCAGCTCGTGGAAACGCGGCTGATCAACCTGCTGCATCTCCCCGTCCTGGCCGCCTCGAAAGCGGCGCGAATGGTGCTGGCGGCCGACGGCCGACCACTGGTGGATTTCGGCTTTCGCCGCGCCCACGGCGCCGAAGCCGGGATGTTCGCTGCGCGGGCCGCCTACATCGCCGGCTTTGCCGGCACCGCCACCGTCGCCGCCGAGCCGGCATTCGGCGTGCCCATCTTCGGCACCATGACCCATGCCTTCGTCCAGGCCCACGACGACGAGAGCGCCGCCTTCGAAGCCTTCGCCCGATCGCGGCCGGACAATGTGGTGCTGCTCATCGACACCTACGATACGGAGGCCGGGGCACGGAAGGTGGTGGACCTGGCGCCGCGCCTCGCCGCCGACGGCATCAAGGTTGCCGGCGTGCGCCTGGACAGCGGCGACCTCGCCGCCCACGCCGTCGCCGTGCGGCGGATCCTCGATGAGGGCGGCCTCGGTCATGTGCGCATCCTTGCCTCAGGCGGCATCGACGAAGACGCCATCGCCCGGATGGTGGCCGCAGGCGCGCCCATCGACGGCTTCGGCGTGGGGACGAGCCTGGTCACCTCGGAAGACGTTCCGGCCCTGGACTGCGCCTACAAACTTCAGGAATACGCCGGCACGCCGCGGCGCAAGAAGTCGGAGGGCAAGGCCACGTGGCCGGGCCGCAAGCAGGTGTTCCGGCGCCGGGACGCAGACGGGCGCATGGCCGGCGACACCGTCACCGTCCACGCGGATACGCTACCCGGCGTGCCGCTGATCCGGCCGCTCGTGCGCAACGGCCAGCGGGTCGCCACACAACCGACTCTCGCCGAGAGCCGTGCCCACGCGGCGGCAGAACTGGAAGCGCTGCCGGAACGGCTACGCCGCCTCCAGCCCGGCACGCCGTATCCGGTGACCATCGCCCCGGCCCTGCGGGCGCTGGCCGAGGCTTCCGACCGCCGACTCGCCGCCGAGTAAGGCTGCCGGGCGCTTGCGCGGCGCCCCCCCCAATCCGCAATCATAGTCGCAACCAATGGGCGGCCAGAAACGGCCGCCGGCCAGGGAGGTTCAAACCCATGTGGCAATGGTCGCTGAATTGGAATCGGATTCGCGACGATATCGTCATCGGCAGTTGTCCGATGACCACCGACGACATCGACAAGATCCGCACGAAGACCAAAGTCACTGCGCTGCTGTCATTACAGACGGATCTCTGCCGCGAGCACTTCGGAATCGACTACCCGCTCCACGTGGTCCACGGCCAGGCGGCGGGCCTGACCATGCTCAACGTGCCGATGCTGGACTTCAACACCGACGACCAGCGGCGGGTGCTCCCGGACGCCGTGCATAGCCTGAACATCCTGTTGGCCTCCGGGTACCGGGTGTACGTCCACTGCACCGCGGGCATGAACCGCTCGCCGCTCACCGTGCTCGGCTACCTCACCTTCGTCGACGGCCTGGCGCCGGAGCCGGCGTTCAAGCGCATCCAGAAGCGGCGGCGCGAGGCGGCACCCGATTGGGAGGCCTACAACGGTTGCCGTAGCGACCTCCTGGAACGCAGCCAGGAAGAGGTCATCGCCCGCTCCCGCGACCTGCACAAGAAGAACAAGAAGGCCCATCCGGACCACAACTGGTTCCAGGCCGAACGGGCGGTGCTCAGCGACCTGTTCCGCAGCCAGATGCCGCAGGCGCTGGTGATGAACGGGTGACGCTGGAAAAAAAAGCCGGCGGCGGCGCCCAAGTCCGAGGATCGGGCAACCGCCGCCGGGGCAGGATCTACTTTTCGTAGTAGCCGACGGCGCAGATCTGGTCGCCGACCTTCTGCACGTAAGCGGCCTTCTGGACCGGCTCGTTTTCCCCGGGGCGCGGCCACACGTACGAGACCTGGCGCATGATGGCCTCGTCGGCCACCGCGTAGATCTCCGCCCTGAAGGGTTTGCCGGCCTTGTCCTTGAGGTCCACCAGGCTCTTGCCGACCAGCGACGGATGGGCGGTGAACTTGCCGTCGGTTCCCCCGCAATAGGGATACAGGTCGCGGTCCTTGAACCCGCCGGCGCCGGTGGTGAACATGGCCAGCGCCGCTGATTTGTCCTGCTTCACGGCAGCGATGGCCCGTTCCAACATGGCGCGGGCTTCGGCCGGTGAGCCGTACTCGGAAGCAGATGCCGCGCCGATGGTCAGCAGCGCGGCCGGAAGTGCTGCGATCAGGATCTTCCGCATGGTGATTCGTTCCCTCACTGCGCACGCGGCCCTCGTTTCCTGCTGAGAGCCGTTGGTGCCGATCAAGACGCCGGAGTCGGGTTTCCGGCGCTCCCAATCGTCCCGTAGCGGGCCATCCGGGCGGAATTAAGGCGTGCTGCGAAACCCTGGCGCGAGCCGCCGTCATTTGAAGCGAACAGGAATCCGTCGGTCAGGACGGTGCGTAGGCGTCGCGCATCTCGCGTTTCAGGGTCTTGCCGGCCACATTGCGTGGGAACTCGTCGTAGAACACCACGTCGCTGACGCGCTGGAACTTGGCGCCGACGCGGGCGTTGGTCCAGGCGATCAGCTCTTCGCGATCCGCCTTCTGGCCCGGCTGGATCACCACCGCTGCCACCGGCACTTCGCCCCACTTGGGATCGGCGGCGCCGAATACCGCCACCTCGCGCACCGCCGGGTGTTGGATCACCACCTCCTCGATGTCCCTTGGGTAGACGTTGACGCCGCCGGAGATGATCATGTCCTTCATCCGGTCCACCAGATAGAGGTAGCCATCCTCGTCCAGGTAGCCGGCGTCGCCGGTGTAGAGCCAGCCGTCGCGTACCGTCTCGGCGGTGAGCTCCGGACGGTTGTAGTAGCCGGGCATCAGAATGGGGCCGCGGCCGACGATCTGCCCCACTTCGCCGGGAGCGCATTCGCGGTCGTCGTCGTCGAGGATGCGGATCTCGAAGAAGGGCGACGGGCATCCTACCGAGCCCTCCTTGCGCAGCGCGTCGTGTTTGTCGAGGACCGTGACGAACCCTTCGGTCAGCCCATAGAGCTCGTAGAACCGGCCCGGCAGCACGGCGTTGAGCCGCTGTTTGTGCTCCAGCAGCAGCGGTGCACCGATGTTCTGCAGCATCTCCAGCGACCGCAGCTTGTCCGGATCGAACTGCGGACTGTTCAGTACGGCGATGATCTGCGCCGGCACCATGATGATGTGGGTGACGCCTTCCGCCTCGATGTCGGCGATCACCCGTTCGGCGTCGAAGGCGTCGTGCAGCACGTAGGTGCCGCCGACGAACATCCACGGCATCAAGTCCACCATGGCGCCATTGAAGACGATGGCGCCGGCGTGCAGCACCACGCTTTCCGGCGTCATCCGCCACGTCTGGGCGAACAGCGTGCAGTACATGGCACGCACGAAGTGGGTATGGACAATGCCCTTGGGCAGCCCCGTGGTGCCGCTGGAGTACATGATGTTGTAGACGTCGTCCTGGGTGAGACGGGGGTCGGGCGGCTCGTCCTCGCTCGCACCGGCGATGAACGAATCGTAGCCGCGGAACCCGCCGCCATCCTCGCCGCCCACCACGACATAACGATCGTCTGCGATGTTCGGAAGCTGCCCGCGGATACGCCCCAGGGTATCGGCGAAGGCGCGGTCGGCGATCACCATCGCCGTGTCGGAGTCCTGCAATAGTGTCGCCAACCCGGCGTCCTGCAACAGCGTGCTGGAGGGGACGATCACCAGGCCGGTCTTCGCCGCCGCCCAGTATGCGGCCATCAACTCCAGCGAGTTGGGCAGCACGGTGGTGAACTTGTCGCCCTTGCGCATCCCGGCGCCGAGCATGGCGTTGGCCAGCCGGTTGACGTAGGCGTTGAATTCTCGATAGCTCAGCCGCCGACCGCCGACGACCAGAGCGGTGTGATCGCCGCGATAGCGGGCGTGTCGCGGCAACAGCATGCCGATGTGCACGGTGGTTCCCCCCAGGTTTCTTATCGTCCCAACGTCAGAATACCGCTTTCGGGGATCGCCGAGGCACTATTCTGTTCGCTCCAATACCCACAGAGCCTGCGTCATCGGCCCGGCGTAGAGGGCCGCCTCCTCGCGCTGGACCTCGGCGAAAGCGGAGAGTGACGCCGCCAGACCGGGCCACAACCGCAGCAGTTCCCGCGCCCGGCGCTCCACCGCCTGCACGGCGCGCGCCTCCTGCGCCGCACAAGCTGGCGTCTGGCCAACGGCGTAGGTAACGATCCGGTCGCCGGCGGCGGTCAGCCCCGCCACGGTCTGGTCGTAACTCGACGCTCCGGCCGGCACACCGGGGACCGTGGCGTAGCCGTCTTCGATCACCACGTATCCGCCGGGTCGAACGAACTGTCGCAGCGTCGCCACCGTTTCCGCCGCGTCGCCAAACACGTCGCCGACGGACAGCAGCAGCACCATGTCCACCGGCGGCAACCGGCCGGGGAGGACACGGATGTCGGCCTCGTGGAACCGGCACCGGTCGGCGAGGCCGCGTCGCGCCGCCGCCTGCCGCGCGTCATCGATGAACCCGGGATAGGCGTCGATGCCACTGACGGCGAGCCCCAGCCGCTCCGCCAGCGCCAGGCTGACCGACCCCTTGCCGCAGCCCAGATCGATGACGCTGGCGCCCCGAGGCAGGCCCAGTGGGCGCAATACCTCCACCACCTCTTCCGGCACCACGCCGAGCGACTCCAGATCTTGCAGTAATTCGCCGAGAACCGGCCACAGGGTGGGCGAAGCGCTGAATGAGCGCGCCACGCATTGTTCGACCGTAAGGCTCTTTATGATTCTCCTCCACAGGTTCGCGGCAGCAAGACCGCCGCCCGCAATCCACCTTCGGCGCGGTTGGCCAGAGTCACCTCGCCGCCGTGGGCGCGGACGGCCGCACGCACTACCGCCAGGCCGAGCCCGGTTCCACCGGTCTCGCGGCTGCGTGAGCCCTCGACGCGGACGAACGGATCGAATACCCGCTCCAGGTCCGCGGCGTCGAGCCCCGGTCCGTCGTCATCCACTGTCACCGTCACGCTGTGGTCGCCCTCGGCCAGGCTGACATGGGCGCCGCCGCCGTACTTCACCGCGTTGTCCACCAGGTTGGCAAAGGCCCGCTTCAGCGCAAGGGGACGGCCATCGAGCCGCATGTGATCCGGCCCCTCATAGGTTGCCTCGCCACCAGCGTCGCTGGCATCGTCGCAAACGCCTTGCAGCAGCGCGGCCAGGTCGAGCGGCTTGTGAGGCTCGCGAGTCGCATCATCACGAGCGAAGGCCAGCACGGCGCCGATCATTGCCTCCATCTCGTCCAGGTCGCCGAGCATTTTGCGCTGCTGCTCGGCATCCTCGACGAACTCGGCGCGAAGCTTCATCCGCGTGATCGGTGTTCTGAGGTCGTGAGAAATTGCAGCCAGCATCTGCGTGCGGTCACGGACCATCCGCTGCAAACGCCACTGCATCTCGTTGAAGGACTCCGCCGCCCGGCGTACCTCGCGCGGCCCGCTTTCCGATACCGGCGGCGCATCGACGTCGGTACCGAAGCGTTCGGCCGCCTGGGCAAGATCGGCCAGAGGACGCGTCGCCCGCCACACCGCCCATCCCGATACCGCCAGCACCAGGACCGTGGTGACGAGCGCCAACGGAAACGCCGGCCTACCCCAGAAGGGCCTAAACGTCGCCGATGGCGCGGCGAAGTTCAGCCAAGATCCGTCACCGAGTTGCAGCGAGCCGAGCAGCGCTGACCCCGATCGCGACGCCCACCACCGGCGGCCCGGTTCGTGGTGGTCATGCGGGGGACGGCGAAAAACCCGCCAGTCGCCTTCGGCCTCCCGGTCTTCATCTTCATCCCTGACCGCGCGCCGAGGTTCGGGAGGTCCTGCCTCCACGATGGCGATCCGGAGTCGCTCGGCGTATTGCGGCTCAAGCTCATCGAGCACCGCTCGCCTAACGAAGCCGGTGCGCCAGTCACCACCGTTATCGGTAGCCCACGGCCGGGGCGCCCAATCCATACGGAGCAGTGGCCCGCCGAGGTGCCTTAGCACCCGCCGCCGGTCGCGGGGCGGGACCCGCTCCATCAGGCCCGCCGCGGCGGCAACCCGGCCGGCAAGCTGTTCGCCGCGATCGTGCACGACGTCCAACCGATCGGCGACAAAGAAGCCGAGCCCCACCACATTCGACAGGACGACTCCCGCCAGCAGCACCACCACCGTTCGGCCCACGAGGGTGTCCGGCCACAACCGCATCAGCCGCGTTCCACCGCCGGAGTAAACATGTAGCCGCCGCCGCGGACGGTGCGGATCAACTGGGGATCGGCGGGATCGGCCTCGATCTTGCGGCGCAGGCGGCCCACCTGCACGTCAACCGACCGATCGAAGGGCTGGAACTCGCGTCCCCGCGCCAGGTCGAGGAGTTGCTCGCGGCTGAGCACCCGTTGTGGGTGGGATGCGAAGGCCGCCAATAGCCCGAACTCGCCGGCGCTCAACGCCACCACGGTATCGTCGGCAGCGACCAACTCCCGCTTCGACAGGTCCAACTGCCAACCCGCGAACGTGACCGTATCACCGTCGCCGACGGATCGCGCCCCGGCCAGGCCGCCTTCCGCCGGCGGCGCCCGCCGCAGCACGGCCTTGATCCGCGCCAGCAGTTCGCGCGGGTTGAACGGCTTCGCGAGGTAATCGTCGGCGCCCATCTCCAGGCCGACGATGCGGTCGGTCTCCTCGCCCATTGCCGTCAGCATGATGACCGGGATGGAGGACCGAGATCGCAGCTCCCGGCACAACGTCAGTCCGTCCACCCCCGGCAGCATCAGGTCGAGGACGATCAGATCGATGCCGCTTCCGTCAATGGCGCGCCACATGCCCCGGCCGTCAGCGGCATCGCTGACGCGGTATCCGTGCTTGGCGAGGAACCGCGACAGCAGATCCCGGATCTCGCGGTCGTCATCGACGATCAGGATGTGAGCGGCCGACGTCATGGATTGGGAGTATACGGCGGCGGCGGGCGCCTTGCGGCGGAATTTGGTAACGCCCGGTAACCGGCGTCGGCCCTGTTACCGAGCGTTACAAAACCACCGGGTCCGCGACATCAAGGCGTTACACGTCGGGACCACACTGGCGGCAGATCGGATGCAACAGCCGGGCACGCGGCCCGGTGGATCAAGGAGGAACCCGACTATGACACCGACCAAACGCAAGATCCTGATCGCCGCCGCCGTTGTCGCCGCCCTCGGCGCCGGTGGCTACGCACTCAACAGCGCCATTGCCGACGGCTATGGATACGGTCCCGGCTACGGCTATGGCCCTGGTTACGGCCATCCCTGTCCGCATGGCCGCTTCGGCATGATGGGCCCCGGCGGCTACGGTCCTGGCGGATACGGCCCCGGCGGGCACCCCGGCATGCGCATGGGCATGCGGATGTTCGAGCGTTTCGACGCGGACGAGGACGGCAAGGTGACGCTCGAGGAGTTCCGCAGCGTCCACGAAGACCGCTTCGCCGCGTTCGACCAGAACGACGACGACACCATCACCCGCGAGGAAGCCCGCGAGGCCATGCAGGCGATGATGGAGAAACGGGCGAAGCGTAGTTATCGCGGCCCGTGGTGGGACGACGACTCGGACGACGACCGCGAGAAACGGGACGACTAGTCCCGCGTGATCGTCACCGACGGCCGGCTGGCCTGTAGCCCCCTGCAGGCTGGCTGGCCGAACATCCATCCGCGGCCGTGGCGCGGCGCGGTGGTCCGTGATAGGGTCCGGCGCCCCTGGCTAACCGGGACCTTCGATGCGCGCCCGCCTTTGCTCGTTCCTGCTCTTCCTGGGCCTTGCCGTCTTCACCACGACGCCCGCCGAGGCCGCCCGTGACCGCTTGGTCATCGGTATCACCCAGTACCCCTCCACCTTCCATCCGTCCATCGACGCCATGCTCGCCAAGTCCTACGTCTTGGGGATGGCGCGGCAGCCCTTCACCGTCTACGACGCCGAATGGACGCTGGTGTGCATGCTGTGCGTGACGCTGCCCACCATCGAGAACGGTCTGGCGACGCCCGAAACGACGCCGGACGGCGAGCCGGGCATGGCCGTCACCTACACCATCCATCCCGATGCGGTGTGGGGCGACGGCACGCCCATCACCACCGATGACGTGCTGTTCACTTGGAGGGTCGGCCGTCACCCGGAAAGCGGCGTGGTGCCGCGCGAGCTGTATCGCTCGCTCTACAAGATCGACGTGGAGGACGACCGTACCTTCACCATGCATTTCGACCGGCGAACCTTTTTGTACAACGCCATCAATGCATTCAACCTGCTGCCGGCGCACCTGGACGAAGCGGCCTTCGCCGATCCGCGGGAATACAAGAACCGTACCACCTACGACGCCGACCCTACCAATCGCGGACTCTATTACGGCCCCTATCGCGTGACCGAGGTCCACCGCGGCTCTCACGTGGTGCTTGAACCCAATCCCCGTTGGTGGGGCGCGCCGCCCGAGTTCCGCCAGGTTGTCGTCCGGGTCATTGAGAACACGGCGGCGCTGGAAGCCAATCTACTGTCGGGTGCCATCGACATGATCGCCGGCGAGCTGGGGCTTACCCTCGATCAGGCCATCGCCTTCGAACGCCGCCACGGCGATCGCTTTCAAATCGTCTACAAGCCCGGACTCATCTACGAACACGTGGAGCCCAACCTCGACAATCCGGTGCTGGCCGACGTCCGGGTCCGGCGTGCGCTTCTGTACGCCCTGGACCGCGAATCCATCGTGCGCGAGCTGTTCGACGGCCGCCAGCCCGTGGCCGATACCAATGTCAGCGCATTGGATCCGATGCATGCGGACGACGCCCGGCACTACGACCACGACCCCGATCGGGCCGCTGCCCTATTGGACGAGGCCGGCTGGACCATGGGCGGTGACGGCGTACGCCAGAACGGCACGGGCGAACGCCTGACCCTGGAGATCATGACCACCGCCGGCAACCGCAGTCGCGAATTGGTGCAGCAGGTCCTTCAGGCCCAATGGAAGAGCGTCGGCATCGACGTGCGCATCCGCAATCAGCCGGCCCGTGTGTTCTTCGGTCAGACGGTACGCGAACGGCAGTTTCCTGCGATGGCCATGTTCGCCTGGATCAGCGCTCCGGAGAGCGTGCCGCGAACCACCATGCACTCCGACCACATCCCCACCGAAGCCAACAACTTCGCCGGCCAGAACATCGCCGGTTACAGCAACCCGGAGGCCGATTCGCTGATCGAGCGGATCGAAGTGGAGTTGGACCGCGAGGCCCGCCGGGCATTGTGGCGCCAACTACAGCATATCTACGCCGAGGACCTGCCGGCGTTGCCGCTGTTCTACCGCGCCAACGCCTTTATCCTTCCGCCGTGGCTCCAGGGGGTCGAACCCACTGGCCATCAATACCCCACGAGTTTGTGGATCGAGCACTGGCGATCGGAATAAACCGCGGCGGGTGACAACCCGACGAAAAACCCCAAGAACACACGCACCGGTGGTCAAACCGATACAATTTGGTTGCATTAGCGGCGGCTAATTTCACCACAAGAACGGTCGGTCTTGAACAGAAATTGTCCAAACAAACCAGATATTTGATCGTAAATGTCAGACCATTTCATTGTGCGCTGCGTCAAGGCATGGTAGGATCGAGTTCCTCGCGGCAACCGACCCAATGCAAGGACAACGGGCGTGTCGCGGGACGACAGACCCACCCCAAAAAACAAGGAAGGAGGATCGTCCATGTCGCCCGCGTCGTGGGTCGCAGGGTAACCGACCCAATCCGAAAACCGATCGTATCCGCGGTCATTCGATCGGCCGTGGCGCCGCAAGCTTCTTCGACGCCCCGATAACTTGAAACTTCCACCCTTCGCCGCACGGCGTGCCTCCGGCAGGCCGCAAAGCGAAGCAAAGATAAGTGCGTCCCGAACAAAGAGTCTGTCGGCGGTCGACGCCGGCTCGCGGCCTCTGGTTTGGGAGCCGAGGGAGATCGCCCATGAACACTGCTTACAAGAAGGAATGCTGGCTAGCGCTCATCGCCTTCGCGGTGGTGACGCTGCTGACGCACGTCTACCCGGTCTACTTCCTGTTTCCGGGCCTTACTGAGATCCACTGGTTCGGCTTTCCGGCCCACTACCTGCTGACCATGGTGGTCGGCTGGCTGGTCCTGCTACCGCTTTACTGGCTCTACATCGAGGCCAGCGAAAAGATCGACAGCGAGATCCAGCAAATGAGCGCGACCGCGGCCCAGCTGAAGGATGCCGAGGCGTATGAAGCCGCGGCCAAACAAGATGCCTAGGGGAGGATCGGCAATGGGTCGTTTGATCACCTTGGCCGCTTTGGCCATCTTCGCCGTTCCCCGGACGGGCCTGGCGGAAGAATTCTATCGGTTCGAACCCACCAACATGCTGTCGACATTGGGGATTCTGTACACCATCGCGATGGTGTTCTTCTTCCTCTATGTGGGCTGGCTGTCGAAGCGCCGGGTGGCCACCAGCGACGACTATTTCGCTGCCGGCCGACGGGTCGGCGGGTTGTCCAACGGTTTGGCGATGACCTCCAACTACATGAGCCTCGCCACCTTCCTCGGCTTTACCGCGCTATTGTGGCGGCTGCAGTACTACCTAGTGGCCGTGGTGCTGAGCTTCCTCGGCGGGTTCGTGATGATCTCCATCGCTATCGCGCCGTCGCTACGCCGGTGGGGCAAATTCACCAGCATGCAGTTCATCGGCGAATGTTTCGGCACACCCGCCAAGATCATCGCCGTACTGTGCATGATCCTCCTCGCCCAGCTCTACCTGATCGGGCAGATGAAGGGCATCGGTAACGTGTTCCAGGTGATGTTCCACTGGGACTACACAACGGGGCTGATCATCGGCGGCCTGGTGGTGACGGCCTACGTGACCGTCGGCGGTATGTACGGCCTCTCCTATAACCAGACGGCCCAGGCCATCATCATGGGTATCGCCCTGTTCATTCCGGCGGTGATCATCCTGTGGAAGCTGGGCGCTGGTAACGCCAGCTTCTTCCCGCCCTTCGGTTACGGGTCGCTGGTGCCGGAGATGAAGGAGGCCCTACCCTCCTACTTCGATCCGTTCGTTACCGTGAACGGCACGGTGCCGATGAGCTTCAAGTTCTATACGGCGATCATTCTGTCGATCGCCTTCGGCACCATCGGCCTGCCGCACATCGCCATGCGCTACTTCACCGCGCCGTCGGTGCGCGACGCCAAGGTGTCCACGCTGTGGGGCATCATGTTCGTCGGGATCGTGTTCTTCACCACCTTCGCCATCGGCTTCGCGGCGAAGCTGTACACGGTGCAGGAGCTCAACAGCCAGGGCCTGTCCATCGAGCCGAAGGAGGCGGACCTGCTAGTGGTGGTGATGAGCCAGGCGTTCACGCCATCGTGGATTGCCGCCCTGCCGGTGGCCGGCGCGTTGGCCGCGGGCATGTCCACGGTGGGCGGCCTGCTGATGGTGATCGGCACCGGGATCGGCCACGATATCTACTCGACGATCGTGCCGAACGCTGCCGACCGGACGAAGGTGAAGGCCGGGTTCTTCTTCACCGCGCTGGGCGGTCTGGTGACCATCGCCCTGGCGCTCAACCCGCCCGACTTCCTGTTGACCAGCGTCATCTGGGCGTTCGTGGTGGCATCCTCCACGTTTACCCCGGTGCTGATCCTGGGTATCTGGTGGAAAGGTGCCAATAGCGCGGGAGCCATCGCCGGCATGGTCATCGGTGGCGCGCTGTCCATCGCCCTGTGGTGGACGAAGGGCAGCCTTTTGGGCATCCAGCTGGTCAACGTCGGGCCGCTGGGCTTCCTGGTCACCGCCATCTTCAGTGCCTCGGCGGCGTGGTTCGTCACCATCGTCGTCAGCATGCTGACTGGCGGCGAGAAGAACCAGGAGGTGTTGCAGCAGGTGGACCGCATCCACGGCTGGCAGGACTATGACGCCCGCCGCTATAACGGCAAGGCGTTCCCGCTCGGCTGTGCGGCCATCGCGTTGGCGCTGATGATCTGGTCGGCGATGCCGGATCCGGCCTATGAAAAGCCGGAGGCGGCCCATGCGCCGAACGCCACCACGCAGGTGGCGTCCGCTCCGACGGCCGAGGAGGCCCGGAACTAACCGTGCTCGCCGGAGAGCGGGAGCGATCCTCCCCGCTCTCCGGCAGCTGCAGCGAGCCGATGCCCATGCTGCTCCTCGATTTGTTCCTCCTGCGGCCAACCCCCTACGTCCACGCCTGTACCAGCCCTCGTGCCGGATTGTGGATCGCCGGTTTTCTGGCCTCGTCCGGGGCCCTGTACGGCCTCTTGGTGGCAACCTTTCAGGCCTCGTCCGGGGCCCTGTACGGCCTCTTGGTGGCAACCTTTCAGGCCTCTGCCGGGGGCATGATCGGCGGCTATCCGGTCAGCGACATTCCCGCCTGGGTCCTCTACGGCGGCAACATCCTCAGCGGCATGGTCATTGCCATCGTGGTCCACGCCGGCATCACCATCGTCGCTTGGCTGATGGCGCGGGCGGTTGGCGGCCCCGGGCTGCTGATCGGCATGTACCGGACCACCGCCTACCTGCTGCCCCTCGGCTGGCCGGCCCTGCCCTACGTGGCCCACCGGTCGGCCCTCGTCGCCGGTGATACCGCTGCCGTCGCGCCCTCCGAGTGGCTGCTGCCACTGGCCGGGTTCGGCGTTGCCTTGTTCCTTGTCGGGCTGGTGGGTGCCTATCGGGTTACCCAGGAGACGACCCCGACTCGCGCCTTCATCGGCGCGGTGTTGTTCGCCGCCTTCTCGCTCGCCATCCTCCTCATCGCCTGACCAGCGTGACGGCCGCCGAGGCGAAAAACCCTTGACGGGTTTTCCTCTCCGTCCTTCTGAATGCGCCCGATGATCCGTTTTCTCGCCATGCGCCTGTTGCAGGCGGCCCTGGTGCTGACGGCGATGTCGTTCATCGTCTACGCGCTGATCGGCCTGATGCCGGGCGACCCCATCGACCTGATGATCGGCGCAGACCCCGACATCACCACGGCGGACGCCGCCCGGCTGCGAGAGCTGTATGGCCTCGACCGGCCCATCATCGAGCGCTACGGCAACTGGCTCAATGCGGCCCTGGCCGGCGACCTCGGCCACTCCCGCCTGCAGGCCCGGCCGGTGTTGGAGGTGATCGGGCCGGCGCTGGGCAATACGCTGATCCTGCTGGGGCTTGCATTGACGCTGTCGCTGGCCATCGCCCTGCCCGCCGGGATCATCGCCGCCATGCGCCTCTATTCGCGGCTCGACTATGCCATCAACCTGACCGCGTTTGCCGGGATCTCGCTACCGCCGTTCTGGCTGGCATTGCTGCTGATCATCCTGTTTGCGGTGCTGCTGGGTGTATTGCCCGCAGGAGGCGTCGCCACCACCGGCGGCTTCTGGGAGCATGCCCGCCATCTGGTTCTGCCGGTGGCGAGCCTGACCCTGGCCAGCGTCGGCGGCCACACCCGCTATGTGCGGGCGGCGATGATCGAAGTGCTGCGCCAGGATTACGTAAGGACAGCACGGGCCAAGGGCCTCTCCGAAGCGCGGGTCGTGGTGGGGCACGCCCTGCGCAACGCGTTGATCCCGGTGGTCACCATCGTCGCGCTGGACCTCGGCATGCTGGTCTCCGGTGCGTTGATCACCGAGACCATCTTCGCCGTCCCCGGCATGGGCAAGCTGATCTACGACTCGATCATGGGCAACGACTTCAACGTTGCCCTCGTCGCCCTGTTGTTCGCCACCGGGGTGACGCTGGCCGGCAACCTGGTCGCCGACGTGGCTTATGTGCGGCTGGACCCGCGCATCTCCTTCACCGAGGTGGACCGGTGAGATGCTCGACGCTGCTCGGCCTGGCAGCGGCGCGGTTCACCCGTCACCGCCTCGCCGTGGTATCCGCTGGGGTGCTGGCGGTGCTGGCAACGGCCGCGGCAGCCGCCCCGCTGGTGGAAGTCTGGCTCGGTGTGGACGCCGATGCGGTGAACCTGCTGGGCCGGTTCGCGGCGCCGTCGCCGGAACATCCGCTGGGCACCGACGAGCTCGGCCGCGACGTGCTGGTGCGTCTGCTGTACGGCGGTCGCGTCTCGCTGGCGGTGGGCACCGCGGCGGCGCTGGCGGCGGCGGCCATCGGCACAGCCATCGGACTGCTGGCCGGCTATCGGGGCGGATTCGCCGATGCGATGCTGATGCGGATCACCGACGCGGTGATCTCCCTGCCGCTGCTGCCGCTGCTGATCGTCCTCGCCGCCATCGACTTGACCAAGCTGGGGCTGCCCGCCGACTCGGGACTCGGCCTGGCGCGGATCGTCGTCATCGTCGCGCTGGTGGGATGGACGACAGTAGCGCGGCTGGTGCGCGGCTCGGCGCTGGCGTTGCGCGCCCGGCCGTTCGTCGAGGCGGCGCGGGCCCAGGGTGCCGGCGGCGTCCGCATTGTCCTGGTGCACATCCTCCCCAACCTAGCCTCGCCGATCATCGTCGCCACCACGCTGGCGGCGGGCAACGTGATCCTGCTGGAATCGGTACTAAGCTTCCTCGGCCTCGGCATTCAGCCGTCAACGCCAAGCTGGGGCAACCAGCTCACCAACGCCCAGGAATTGATCTGGTCGGCGCCCGGTCTGGCGATCTACCCCGGCCTGCTGATCTTCATCACCGTCATCGCCCTCAACTTCCTCGGCGATGGCCTGCGCGACGCGCTCGATCCTCGCGCCATCGAAGGCCGTCGCTGACGAGTTCGGCTGTGGCTTGGCTGGCCGGGACGGCCCGTGTTAGATCGTCGCTGATCAACGAAAACCGGGGGGGTAATCATATGGACAATGCCACCGCCGTCCGCGCCGCAGATGTGCTCGTCCAGGCCCGTTTGGCGGGTCGTACCGCGACTCTGCCGGACGAGCTGCGACCCACGGACGAGGACCAGGCCTACGCCATCCAGGATGCCGGCCACCGGGCGTTGGAAGCGGCGGGCCGCGGTCCGCTGGTCGGCTACAAGCTGGGCGCCACGGCGGCGGCGATGCAGCAGGTTTTGGGTATTCCAGCCCCCACTTACGGCGGCATTCCAGAGGCCGGCCTCCATCACGGCGAAGCCAGCCTTCCGCTGACGGCATTGCAGGCTCCGGGAATCGAATGCGAGGTGGTGTTTCGGCTCGGTGCCGACGTGCCGGCGGCCGGGGCGCCTTACAACGCCGACTCCATTGCCGAGTTCGTCGACGCCTGCATGGCCGGCATGGAGATCGCCGACAACCGCTACGGTGACTTCAAGGCCGCCGGCGCGCCGTTGCTCATCGCCGACGACTTCTTCCATGCCGCAGTGGTGGTAGGTCCGCCGGTGAGCGATTGGCGGAACCTCGACCTGTCGTCTATTCCCGGCCGGATCGTCGTGGATGGGCAGCAGATCGCCGCCGGAACCGGCGCCGCGGTGATGGGCAACCCGCTCAACGCCCTCGCCTGGCTCGCCAATACCTTGGCCACGCGCGGCCGGGCCCTGACCGCGGGACAGATCGTCTTCACCGGATCGGTGGTGCCGCCGCATTGGCTGCCGCCCGGCCCGGCGGACGTGGTGACCTGCTTCGAGGGGCTGGGCGACGTCAGGGCGCGGTTCACTTGACCATGGCGGCGCCGGCCGCCCGACTGCCGGTCGCTCGTCTTCTCGGACTGGCCCTGGTCGTGGCCTTGGCCACGACTAGGCCGGGCGCCGCTCAAACCCTCGGCAGCTATTCAGTCGTCGCCGATGGCACCACCGCCTCTGGTATCTCGTCCGGGGCCTATATGGCTGTGCAGCTCCACGTCACCCATTCCGCAACCGTAAGCGGCGCCGGCGCGGTCGCCGGGGGACCATACCACTGCGCCGGCGGCGGCTATCCGTTCAACATGCTGCGCGCCCTGAACGTCTGTATGGACTTCGAGGACTGGGTGCCGTTCCTAGGCCCGCCCGACCCGCAGCGTTCCATCGATGCGGTGGGCGACGCCTTCGCCGACGGCGAGATCGACGATCCGGCCAATCTGAGCGACGACCGCGTGCTGCTGTTTTCCGGCACGGAAGACCACACGGTCCCGCAGGCCGTTGTGAAGGCGGTCCCCGTCTTCTACCAAGCGTTCGTACCAGCGGCGAACATCCGCACGATGCTCGACGTGGCCGCCGGCCACGCCATGGTCACCGAGGATTTCGGCGGCCCCTGCGCGGTCACCGAGCCACCGTACATCAACGACTGCGACGTGGACCTGGCCGGCGACATCCTCCATCACCTGTACGCCATCGATCCCGGCACAGTGGATCCCGGCACCCCGGATCCGGGGTCGCTGCTGCCCTTCGATCAGGCGGCGTTCATCGACAGCCCGGACGCCTACGGCACGGGCGATCGCGGTTTCGTCTACGTGCCGGCCGCCTGCGCCGCCGGCGGCGAGTGCCGCCTTCACGTGGCCTTTCACGGCTGCCAGCAGTACGACGGTGCCAACGACGCGCCGTTTCCCATCCACGCCGGCTACAATCGGTGGGCCGAGGCGCTGGGGATCATCGTGCTCTACCCGCAGGCGGCCCCCAGCTTCGACAACCCGCGAGGCTGCTGGGATTGGTGGGGGTTCACCTCGTCGGACTACGACACCCGCGACGGCCGTCAGATCGCCGCCGTGAAAGGCATGATCGACCGCATCACCGGCGATTAGTGGCTCATCAGCACCGGCACGGTCATGTGCTTCAGCACGTGCCTGGTGACGCCACCAAGGACCACCTCGCGCCAGCGTGCATGCCCGTAGGCGCCCATCACCAGCATGTCCATGCCTTCGTCCGCGGCCCTGGACAGCAGCATGGCGCCGCTGTCCACGTCGTCGGCGTAGACGTGCTGCGCTTCGACGTGGACGCCATGGCGCGCCAGGTGCAGGCAGATATCGGCGCTGGGGATGTCACCGTGGCCGTCCTCGCCGCCCTTGGGGTTGATGGCCAGCACCGCCACATGCTTTGCCTGAGTGAGGACGGGCATGGCGTCACTCACCGCCCGGGTCGCCAAACGGCTGGCGTCCCAGGCGACCATCACCCGCTCGCCGACGACCGGGAAGGTGCCGGCATAGGGCACCACCAGCGCCGGACGCCCCACCGACAGGACTACCCGGTCGGGCATGTCCGGATTGGCCGAGATGTCGTCGCCATTGGGATTGCGCTGGCCAAGGATGGCGAGGTCGGCATAGCGCGCGTGAAGGGCGAGCACGTGAACCGGATCGCCTTCGACGGTGCGCCATTCGTAAGGAAATGACTCCGTCCCCACGCGATCACGGAACTTGGTTTCCACCGCCTCCGCCGTCTCCGCCAGCAACCGGGCCTGACGTTCGAGGATCTCGTCGCCGATCTGCGGCCGGACGAAACCCGGGATGTGGGGCGGGTGGATCACGTACAGCCCGGTCAGGTGCGCCTGATGGGCGTCCGCCAAGGCGATCGCCGCCTCAAGCCTGGGGACGCTCTGTGGCGTCGCGTCCATATGAACGAGGATGTCTTTCAGCGGCATGGATGGTCTCCTTTGACGCCGGCGTGCGCCCTGTCGCGGGCCGGCGGGTGCACCCCATATCTCTTGAATACTAGGCGTGAATACTAGGCGAGCGATCGTGCCGGCGCCAACCCCGCTGACCGCCCCGCGTGGCATGGAGACCGCGTTTGATGTAAGAGATACATAGCGTCAGTCACTGCGCCAGCGCCGGGCACCGACGCTAGCTGCCCCGAGGAAACGTCAAATGTCCGTATCGTCCGGATCGCTCGCCAACCCGAATTCCGCGGCCGCTCGCGACGTGGCCTACTCCATCCATCCGTACACCAACCTGCGCCGGCACCGCGACACGGGTCCGTTGGTGATCACCCGTGGCGAGGGCGTCTATGTCTACGACGAAGACGGCAAGGACTACATCGAAGGGCTGGCCGGCCTGTGGTGCACGGCGCTCGGCTTCGGAGAGAACCGACTCGTGGAGGCGGCCACCGCCGCCATGCACCAATTGCCCTCCTATCACAGCTTCGGCGGCAAGGCCGCACTGCCGACCATCGACCTTGCCGAGAGGCTGATCGGCCTGTCGCCGGTGCCTATGTCGAAGGTGTTCTTCGCCAACTCGGGATCGGAGGCCAACGACACCGCGATCAAACTGATCTGGTACTACAACAACGCGCGCGGACGCCCTGAAAAAAAGAAGATTATTTCCCGGCACCGCGCGTATCACGGGGTAACGGTGGCGAGTGCCAGCCTTACCGGCCTGGTGCCCAATCACCGTGACTTCGATCTGCCCATCGCGCGGATTCTGCATACCGACTGCCCTCATCACTACCGCGGCGCCGAGCCCGGCGAGAGCGAGGAGACGTTTGCCGATCGCCTTGCCCACAACCTGGAACAATTGATCCTCGACGAGGGGCCGGAGACCGTGGCGGCCATGTTCGCCGAGCCGGTGATGGGCGCCGGGGGCGTCATCGTGCCGCCGGCCACGTACTTCCACAAGATCCAGCCGATCCTGGAGCGCTATGACGTTCTGCTGGTGGCAGACGAGGTGATCTGCGGTTTCGGGCGCACGGGCAACTGGTGGGGATCGCAGACTTTTGACCTGCGACCGGATCTCATTACCTGTGCAAAAGGGTTGTCGTCCGGCTACATTCCCATCTCGGCATTGCTGATATCCGACCCCATCTATCAGGCGATGCTGGACGAAAGCGATCGCGTCGGCATGTTTGGTCACGGCTTCACCTACTCGGGTCATCCGGTGGCCGCTGCGGTGGCGCTGGAAGCGATCGACATCTACGAGGAGCGGGACATGGTCGGCCACGTGCGCGCCACGGCGCCGGCGTTCCAGGAAGGCCTGCGCCGCTTCGCCGATCACCCGCTGGTGGGTGAGGTGCGCGGCATCGGCCTGGTGGCCGGTGTGGAATTGGTCCGAGACAAGGCAACCAAGGAGCCGTTTGACCCCGGTCTGGGGGTGGCCGCCGGACTCGCGAAGCGCGCCGAGGCCCACGGGCTTATCGTTCGGGCGCTGGCAGATACAATCGCGTTTTCGCCGCCGTTGGTGATCACCGAAGCCGAGGTGGCGATGATGGTGGATCGCTTCGGTCGCGCACTGGATGAAACCTGGGAGGCGGTGCGCACCGAATGGGTGGCGTAAGCGGTCGCGGAAACCCGGCCGAAGCGAAGATAAGAAGATAGAAGGAGGTCCTCAGTGGACTACGAAGCATTTTTTTCTGAGAAGCTCCAGGCGCTGCGGCGCGAGGGCCGATATCGGGTCTTCGCTGACCTGGAACGTCATGCGGGACAGTTCCCCCGCGCCACCTGTCACTTGGACGGGGAAGAGCGGGACATCACCGTGTGGTGTTCCAACGACTATCTCGGCATGGGCCAGCACCCGGTCATCCTTGCGGCCATGCATGAGGCGCTGGACCGCTGCGGCGCCGGCGCCGGCGGCACGCGCAACATCTCCGGCACCAACCATTACCACGTGCTGTTGGAGCGGGAACTCGCCGATCTTCATCGCACCGAGGCGGCGCTGATATTCGGATCCGGCTGGACCGCCAACATGACGGCATTGTCCACGTTGGGCCGGATGCTGCCCGACTGCGTGGTCCTCTCCGACGCCAAGAACCACAACTCGATGATCGAGGGCATCGTCCACTCCAAGGCCGAAAAACAGGTCTTCGCGCACAACAATGTGAGCGACCTGGAACGACGGCTGGCCGATTGCGATCCGGCCCGGCCGAAGCTGGTGGCCTTCGAATCCGTCTACTCCATGGACGGGGATATGGCCCCCATCGCCGAGATCTGCGACGTCGCCGAACGCTACAAAGCAATGACCTTCCTGGACGAGGTCCACGCCGTCGGCATGTACGGGCCACGCGGCGGCGGGGTGGCCGAGCGCGATGGCGTTGCTCACCGGATCACCGTCATTCAGGGAACGCTTGCCAAGGCGTTCGGGGTCGTCGGTGGCTATATTGCCGGTTCCGCCGCCATGTGCGATTTCGTGCGCTCTTACGGCAACGGCTTCATCTTCTCGACGGCCATGCCGCCGGCGGTGGCCGCCGGCGCCCGCGCCAGCGTTGGCTACCTGAAACAACACGATGAGCTGCGTCAGCGCCATCAGGAACGCGCGGCGACGTTGAAGCGACGCATGGCGGAGGCCGGCCTGCCGGTCATGCCCTCGGTGAGCCATATCGTGCCGGTGCTCGTGGGAGACCCGGTGTCATGCAAGCAGGCGAGCGACCTGCTGCTGCGGGAGTTCGGCCTCTACGTGCAGCCGATCAACTACCCCACCGTGGAACCGGGGACCGAACGGCTGCGTTTCACCCCGACGCCGCTCCATTCGGACGACCACATGGATGAGCTGATCAAGGGCCTGACGGCGGTCTGGGGAAGGCTCGGCCTGAAGGCGGCCGCCTGACATCGTCGCCTAGACTTCGCCATGGTAGCAACGTACGATTGAACTGCGCCTCATCGATGAAGAGGTTCCGGTGTTCGCCGACAACACACTGACGCCGAAGGAAGCGATCCGACTGTGCGCGCTTGGTATTCTGGCCACCGGGCCGGAGACCTACGCCGCCCTGGCATCCGGCATTCGTCACTTCGTCAGCCGGGTGGTCGGGCCATCGCCTGAAGTGATGGGCCATTCCATCGAGCTGCTGCGTTACGAGGGCCTCGCCGAGGCCGTGGATGGGGCCGGCGATCAGGCGACGCTCCGGATCACCCCGGCCGGCCGCGATGCTATGCGCGAGCTGCTGACGGCAAATGTGCGGGCGTCGGCAACCGAACTCACCAAGTTGATCGTGGCTCTGAAGTTCCGCTTCCTGCATCTGCTGGAGCCGGCCGACCGGCAGGCACAGGCGGAACTGCTGATCGAGACGACGGAGCGGGAACTGGCGCGCCTGGAAGACCTACGTCAGCACCACGCGACGGAGGGCGGCTATCTCGTGGCTTGGCTGGACCACGACATCGAGCTTCTGGATCGCCGCCTTCACTGGCTCACCGGATTGCGCGAACGGCTCACCGCGGCAACCGAGCCGGCGCCTGAGTTATAGCGCGTCGTCGAGCAGGCGCGTCACGCCCTGCACCGGGATTTTCAGCCAGTCCGGGCGGTTGTCCGCCTCGTAGCAGATCTCGTAGAGCGCCTTCTCAAGGGTGAACAGCGCGATCAGCCGGCGGAACCCATGGCCGGTGGGCGGCACCGTCAGGCAGCCGCGAGCCGCGTCGCGATAGGATGACAGGAACGCGCTCAGCGCCATCTGCTCCCAGTCGGCGATGGCCGAACGCAGTTCGTCCCCCCGCGGGTGGACGCTTTCCCGTCGATTGAGGGCAACCCATCCGGCGTAGTTGAACGAGCGGATGATCCCCGCCACATCACGCAGCGGGGAATGCTTGGTGCGGCGCTGGTCCATGCTCTTCACCGGCTCCCCCTCGAAATCGAGGACGTAGAAGTCTTCGCGCACAACCACCACCTGGCCCAGGTGCAGGTCGCCGTGCAGCCGTGACTTCATGATCGGCAAGCCGTCGGGCAGCGATCCTTCAATGAGCGATTCCACCTCCGGCCAGCGTTGCAGGAGGTCCTGGCACATCAACACCACCTGCTCGTTGTCCGGCTGAAGCTCGGCGGCCCGAGTCAGGGCCGCGCGAGCCGCGACCGCCTGGTCCACGACTTGGCTCATCCATGCTTGCAAATCGTTCGGCGAGGCGACCTCCGGCTGGAACGCCGGATCATCGGTGTCCACCGCGAACGCATGGTGGAGCTCGGCAATGCGCTGGCCGAGAGTCCGTGCCAACACCAGATAGAGGTGGTGGGGGTCTCCCACATCGGCCCGCTCCTCATCGAGATCCGGGGTCAACACCTCGCGCTCGCTGAGGAAGCGATCCAGATAGTCCTGGGTGAACACCCAGCCGTCGCCCTGGTTTCGGACGAACCCGTGAACCACCGCCAGCGCCGTCGGCGTTCCATCCGCCGCGACCATCTCGACCGACCCCAACAGCGGCGGCGTGTTGGCATATTCGGCCACGTCGGTGAGGAACCGGCCGATCTCGATTTCGGGATGGATGCCGGGCTCCAGGCGCCGGAACGTCTTGAGAATCATCTGGTCGCCGATCTTCATCGAGCTGTTGCTCTGTTCGGCACCCAGGCGGCCAATGGTGGCATCCTCCTCCAACTCGATGGCGGCGAAAGCGTCGCTGGCGGTGAACCGGACCTGGCCACCGCTGGCCGTTCCCAACTCCACACCGTCGCGGATCGCCCGCGCCACGGCCGCGGTGAACGGCGCGTCGGCCATGGCGTCGTACAAGACACCGACGCGATTGCCACTGCGCACCCGTGCCAAGGCGAACCCGTGCAGCCGCGCCAGCGGATCGTCGGTTCTCGTCTCCCACGCCGTCGCCAGCGGCATGTGATAAAGGTGCTCGCCGCCATCCTTGCCGGCCACTCTGATGCTGGCGATCAGGAACCCCAAGCCGCCGTCGATGAGCACGGTCTCGTCGTCGATGGTGATGGATGCAATGGCGCTGCCCTTCGCGGCGAACCACCGGCGCGGCGGCAGGAACTCCGGCAGGATGCGCTTGGTCAGCGTCGCCGCGTTGCCGTCGGTGACCAGACTCTGCCACCCCAGCGGCAGCACCAGCGTGCGGAACTCCGGCAACGAAACGCCGCCCGGATCGTGCCAGTTGGGCGCTTCCGCTTCCTCGGCCAGCATGAACCAGTAGAAGCCGTAGCCCGGCAGGGTGATGAAGTACGGAAGCTCGCCGATGGGCGGCAAGGCGGTCAGGCCGATCAGGTCCACAGGAACCCGGCCCCGATACTCTGCCAGATCGAGCTCCACCGCCTGCAACGATCGCGACAGATTGGCCACGCAGAGAACCGTCTGCCCGGCGTAGCTTCGCAGGTAGGCGAGAACCTTTCGGTTGCCGGGGTAGAGGAAATCGAGCGTGCCGCGACCGAACGCCTGATGCGCCTTGCGCACCCCGATCAGCCGCTTGGTCCAATTGAGCTGCGAGGACGGGCGCCGCCGCTGTGATTCCACGTTGACGGTGGGGTAGCCGTAGACCGGGTCCATGATCGGCGGCAGGTACAGCCGTTCCGGATCGGCGGTCGAGAACCCGGCGTTGCGGTCCGGCGACCACTGCATGGGCGTGCGCACGCCGTTGCGGTCACCCAGAAAGATGTTGTCGCCCATGCCGATCTCGTCGCCGTAGTAGACGATGGGCGTGCCCGGCATCGACATCAGCAGGCTGTTCAGCAACTGGATCTTGGCGCTGTCACGCTCCAGCAACGGCGCCAAGCGGCGGCGGATACCAAGGTTGATCCTCGCCCGCTGATCGGCGGCGTAGAACTGCCACAGGTAATCCCGCTCGCGGTCGGTGACCATTTCCAGCGTCAGCTCGTCGTGGTTGCGCAGGAAGATGGCCCACTGGCAGGTTTCCGGGATGTCCGGCGTCTGGCGCATGATGTCGGTGATCGGGTAGCGGTCCTCGCGGGCCAGCGCCATGTAGATCCGCGGCATCAGCGGAAAGTGGAACGCCATATGGCATTCATCGCCGTCGCCGAAGTAGGGGCTTACGTCCTCCGGCCACTGGTTGGCTTCGGCCAGGAACATGCGGTCGCCGTAGTTGGCATCGAGCCACGCCCGCAGCCGGCGAATGATCTGGTGGGTCTCCGGTAGGTTCTCGTTATGGGTGCCTTCACGCTCGCAAAGGTAGGGCACCGCGTCCAGACGCAGACCGTCGACGCCGGCGTCGAGCCAGAACTTCATCACGTCCACCACTTCCTGGAAGACGCGGGGGTTGTCGAAGTTGAGGTCCGGCTGGTGCGAAAAGAAGCGGTGCCAGTAGTAGGCCTTGGCCAGCGGGTCCCAGGCCCAGTTCGACACTTCGGTGTCGCAGAAGATGATCCGCGTATCCCGGTACTTCTGGTCCGAATCGCTCCACACGTAGTAATCGCGCCACTTGGAGTTCGGCTTCACCCGCCGCGCCCGCTGGAACCACGGGTGCTGGTCCGACGTATGGTTGATCACCAGTTCGGTGATGACCTTGAGATTGCGTCGGTGGGCCTCGCGAACGAACTGCCGGAAGTCCCGCATCGTTCCGTAGTCGGGATGGATGTTCTTGTAGTCAGCGATGTCGTACCCGTCATCGCGTAGCGGCGACGGATAGAAGGGCAACAGCCAGATCGCGGAAACCCCCAGCTCCTCCAGGTAGTCCAGCTTTGCGGTGAGACCGCGGAAATCACCGACGCCGTCGCCGCTGGAGTCGAGGAACGCCTTCACGTGCAGTTGGTAGATGATGGCGTCCTTATACCAGAGAGCGTCACCGTCGCTCATCGGCGCACCCTCCCTCTCACGCCCGACACGATCCGGCGGCGGCGGACAGAGCGTTCCATCGTCACGTATGTCGCCTTGCGCTCAGCGGTTGATCCGGAAGATCTCGCACGGATTGACGTTCGGATCGAGGCGGATCCATTGGCGCGATCCGCGCCATTCCAGACGGCGGCCGGAGAACAGCTCATCGGCAACGAACACCGCGCCGTCGCCGACCCCGATCTCCGCCAGTGGGAAATCCACATAGGAATCGCGAACGTTGAACGGGTCCAGGTTGACCGCGACGAAGACCATGTTCGAACCGTCGGGAGTGGACTTGCCGTAGAACAGGACGTTGTCATCGGTGGACTCGTAGAATCGCAGGTTGTCCAGTTCCTGGAGTGCCGGGTTCTCGTTCCGGATCCAGTTCACCTTCGCCACGTAGTCCCTGATGTTGCCCGGCCGGTTCCAATCCCAAACTTTGATCTCGTACTTCTCCGAGTCGAGGTACTCCTCCTTGCCCGGAATGGGGGTGGCCTCGCATAGCTCAAACCCGCTGTAGATGCCGTACACGCTGGACAGCGTCGCGGCGAGCACCAGCCGGATCATGTGCGCCGGGCGGCCGCCCGTCTGCAGGTACGGCGGGTTGATATCCGGCGTGTTGGTGAAGAAGTTGGGGCGCAGGTATTCCTTCACATTGGTCTGCGTCAGCTCAGTCAGGTACTCGGTGAACTCCTCTTTGCCGTGACGCCACGTGAAGTACGTGTACGACTGGGTGAAGCCCACCTTGGCCAACATGCTCAACATCTCGGGCCGGGTGAAGGCCTCGGAGAGGAAGATCACCTCCGGATTCTTCTTCTGGATCTCACGAATAACCCACTCCCAGAACGGCACCGGCTTGGTGTGCGGGTTGTCGACGCGAAAGATCTTCACGCCCTGTTCGATCCAGTACTCGAACGTCGACTTCAGCTCGTGCCACAGTGACTCCCAGTGCTCATTGAAGAAGTCCACGTTGACGATGTCCTGGTACTTCTTCGGCGGGTTCTCCGCGTACTTGATGGTTCCGTCCGGGCGGAACAGGAACCATTCGGGATGCTCCTTGATCCACGGGTGGTCCTGCGAGCACTGGATGGCGAAGTCCAACGCCACCTCCATGCCGTGCTCGTGGCAGGCCGCCAGCAGCCGCCTGAAGTCCTCCACCGTGCCCAGCTCGGGATGGATGGCCTTGTGCCCTCCCTCCTCGCCGCCGATGGCATAGGGGCTGCCGGGATCGTCCGGTCCGGCGTCCAAGGTGTTGTTGCGTCCCTTGCGGAACGAACGCCCGATGGGGTGAATGGGCGGGAAATACAGGACGTCGAAGCCCATGGACCGCACGTCGGGCAGCCGGGCGATGCAGTCGTCGAAGGTTCCGCTCTTGCCGGGCACCGTTCCCTGGGATCGAGGGAAGATCTCGTACCAGGCGGCAAACCGGGCGCGGACCCGATCGACGGTCACCTCGAGCTCGGGATCGGATCGCACCGCGGCGTCGCGGTCGGGCCAGCGCGACGCCGCCGCGCGGACGTCCGCTTCCAGCAGCAGGCTGGCGCGTCCGTCCTGGTCAAGACCGCCGAGCCGCCGCACCACGTCGGCCAGCATGGACGCATCGGCGCCCTTGGCGCGGCCGGCCACCTCCTCGATCAGTTCCTGCCCCTCGATCAGTTCCAAGGTCACGTTCTGACCGGCGCCGATCTTCTTCTCGATCTCCGCGCACCATGAGGCGTAGGCATCGGTCCAGGCCTCGACCGCAAAAACGTAGCGCGCGTTCTCCTCCAACGGGACGCTGCCGATCCAATGATCGAGGCCGGGATTGATCAGCGTCATCGGCGCTTCGCGCCACGTCTGCGTGTCCACGCGTCGGTAGAGGATGACCGCCTCCAGCTTGTCGTGGCCGTCGCGGAAAATCTTCGCTGATACGTCTAGAGTGTCCCCCACCTCGCGCTTCACCGGGAAGCGGCCGCCTTCCAACTGCGGGCGGACATCGCGAATGACGATGGAGCGGCTGTGCAGGCCAAGGCCCGGGGCGGAAAACAGCCGCCCGCTGCGGCCGCGGGCGGATTCGTCCTTGTGGGTTTTGGGCTTGCCGGCATCGGCGCTACGCGCCTCGGAACCGCCGTCGTTCGCCAATTCGGGTTCGGGCTGCTGGGATTTGGCTTGTTGGGATCTGGTTTGTTGAGATCTGGACGGTTGGGCTCTGGGCTTTTTTGTTGGTGTCTTGGCTTCCATCGAGACCTGCTCCCCCACGGGTTTGATCGACCCTCCTGCCGGCGTTCCGGCGGATGGGCATTCCGCCACGGCAGCCATTGCCCGTCAATCGCCAACGGCGAAATGCCACCAACGCCCGGTGTCTTTTTGGTTTGACGATCGCGGAGGTCAAAGCCGGAAGGACGGCGTTCGGGTCGCAGGCCGGTACGCACGAATCAGGATGGGGCTCGCTGGAGGTTATCCGCCCGGCGATGGCGGAGGATCGCCGTGGTGCTGGAAGCGATATTGCACAGCTCCATGGCGACGCCGCCGGACGAGCCCACAATAACGTTGTACGCCAGCCAGAACGGATGGGCGGCGAGGAACAGCCACCGCGTGCGCCGCATCCGCTCCTGGATCACCGCCAGCGTTCCCAACGTGTAGCCGATGGCCGGCAGCAGGCTTCCCCACCCCACCCAAGTGGCGGCGCAGGTGGCCCAAATGATCGGCAGGAACACCGGATAGATGCGCCGGAGTTCCGGCCGGTGGGCCGCCGCTAAGGCCAACATCAGCCGGACAATACCGACGCCGGTCATCACCGCCCCGGTCCACGCGTCCAGCAGCACGAATTGCACGCCGAGGAAGCAATAGCCGGCCATCTGTAGACCGATCAGTCTCGGCAGCGTCGCCGCCTGGAAGCTGGCCACCACAAGGGCGGCGGCGATCCAACCGGGAACCTGCACCCAGATGTCGGGAGTGATCATCCGGCCACGCCGATCAGCGATCCACCGAACCGGTCCCGATGAACCAGTAGGATCCCTCTTTGCGGCTGACGTGCCCCTCCAGGATAGCAAGCGCTTCGTCCACGTCGCCCGCTTGCACCGCCGCCAGGATGGCCTTGTGTTCGTCGAACGACTTGGCCATGTGCGCCTCGTCGCCGCCCAGCTTATGGCGCAGGGTCGCCATCTTCGCGGCGATGAGCTGATAGGCATCGGCGAGGTAGCGATTGCCGCAGTTGCGGAACAGGGCGGCATGGAACTCGGTGTCTTGGCGCAGGTACGCCGTCGTATCGCCGACCGCGCGGGCAGCGACCATCGCCTCGACGATCCCGTCCAGATCGCCAGCCAGCTGCGCACCGTCACGCTCGCAGCACGAACGCAGCGCGGTCATCTCCAGCGTCGTGCGGAAATCACAGATGTCCCGGAACTCCTGCTGGTCCACGGTGAACACGAACGTCCCCGTCTGAGCGACCACCTGGACCAGTCCCTCCTGCTCCAGCCGGGAGAGCGCGTCGCGGATTGGCGTGCGACTGATCCCGAAGGCAGCCGCGAGCTGATTTTCCGACAGCGCCGCGCCCATCTCGAACCGGCCGGTCAGGATCTCTTCGCGGATAGCGTCGACGGCGATCTCGGTGAGCGACTGCGGCCGGCAGATGGGCTCGACCTCAGTCAGCCGAGAGGAGGGATCGTCTTGCGCCCGGCGATTGGCGGAACGCCGGGACGGGCGGGGGTTTTTCGACGTTATTGACATGACATGTTACATCTTGTATGTAAGTTATACCTTACGGACTTCGGGACCGTTAGGCAAGCCGGAAAAGCGGCACCGCCGAGCTTCATGAAGCCGGCAGTCTTGGGAGGAAACAGGCCGTTGCATCGCTTCGATGCCCTATTCGTAACCGTGAACCGATGGCTGGTGGGCGCCATGATGGTGACCATGTTCGCCCTTGTGTTTACCAACGTCGTAACCCGATACGGCTTCGGGTTTTCCATCAACTGGGCCGAGGAAGTGTCCCGCTTCCTGATGATCTGGGTGACCTTCCTGGGCGCCGGTCTGGCCCTGCGCGAAGGCCGCCACGTAGCCATCGAATTGCTTCAGGAGCTCCTCGGTGCGGCCGACATGCGGTGGATGCGCCGCGCCATCGCCGTGCTGCTGATCGCCTTCTTCTGCGCGCTGGTCTACCTCGGCTCCCAGTTCTCGGCTTTCGGCTGGGACAAGGAAACCATGGTCACCCAGATCCCGCGCGGCATCCCCTATCTGGCGATTCCCATCGGCATGGCATTCCTGGCGGTTCACTTCCTGTTGACCTTCCACGGTTTCGTGGACCGCCGATGGCAGGACCTGTCGGGATCAACCGTCGATCAGGCCGACGACGACGTCGCCGATAACGGCGCCAAACCATGAGCACCATTCTCATCAGCTTGTTTCTGATCGGGCTGGTGATCGGCATACCGGTGGCGTTCACCATGGGCATCGCCGGCAGCGCCGCGATCATTATCGGCGGCCAATTCCCGCCCATCGTCATCGTCCAGCAGCTGTTCAAGGGCATCAATTCGTTCCCGCTGATGGCGGTGCCGTTCTTCATCCTCGCCGCCGAGATCATGACCGCCTCCGGCATGACCCGACGGCTGTTGGATTTCGCCAACGATCTGGTGGGCCACATCCGCGGCGGCATGGGCCACGTGAATGTCCTGGTGAGCATGCTGTTCGCCGGCATCAGTGGCTCGGCGCTCGCCGACGCCGCGGGGCCGAGCGCCATCGTCATGCGGATGATGCGGCGGGCCGGCTACGACGCCAACTACGCCGGCGCCCTCAGCGCCGCTACGGCCACCATCGGACCGATCATTCCGCCGAGCATCCTGATGGTCATCTACGCCATCTCCGAAAGCCGCGTCACGGTGGCGGGGCTGTTCCTTGCCGGCGTGGTGCCGGGCGTGTTGCTGGGCGGCGCGCTGGCGGCAGCGAACCACGTGATCTCCATCCGCAAGGGCTATCGGTTCCGCACCGAACGTCCGCCGCTCGGCGCACTCGGACGCAGCTTCCTCCACGCGTTGCCGGCGATCATCATGCCGCTGATCATCATCGGCGGCATCCTCGGGGGCGTTTTCACCCCCACCGAGGCCAGCGCCGCGGCCGTGGGCTACGCCATCCTCGTGGGGTTGTTCGTCACCCGGTCCCTGCCCGTCCCCGACCTGTGGCAATCGTTCGTGCGTGCCGGCATCATCACCGCTTCGGTCCTGCTCATCGTCTCCATGGCCTCGGTGTTCGCCTGGCTACTGACGATCCTGCAGATCCCGCAGAGCCTCGCCGCCGCCATCGCGTCGCTCACCGACGACCCGCTCACCGTCCTGTTCCTGCTGGCCGGCTTTGCCCTGCTCTGCGGGCTGGTGATCGACACCCTGCCGGCGCTGATCATTCTGGTTCCCGTGCTGGCCCCCATCGCCAGCCACTTCGGCATCGATCCGCTGCACTTCGCCATGATGCTGGTGCTCAACCTGACCATCGGCATGGTCACGCCGCCGGTGGGGCCAGTGCTGTTCGTCATCAGCACCGTGGGCCGCCTGAAGCTGGAGCAGCTTTCCCGCGCCATCCTGCCGTTGCTGCTGGCCGAACTCGCCGTTCTCGTGCTGGTCATCCTGTTCCCGCAGATCAGCACCACCGTGCCCAGGCTGCTGGGCTTCGAAAACTGACCACGACTCACGTGTGAAGGAGGAGACCATGTGGAAACGACCCGTTTTGGCCGCTGCGGCACTGGCCCTGGCGGTACCGCTTTCGGCCCACGCGGCCGACAAGGTGATCAAGTATTCCCACTTCCAGTCCGCCAACCTGTCGTCGCCGAAGCACGCAGCGGCGCTGGCCTTCAAGGGCTGCGTCGAGGGCAAGACCGAGGGCTCGGTCGAGGTCCAGGTGTTCCCGGCCAGCCAGCTCGGCGGCGGACCGGAGGTGATGGAAGGCCTGCAGCTCGGCACCATCCAGATGGCGGTGGTCCATGACGGTCCCATTTCGGCGGTGTTCAAGCCGTTCGCCGTCTTCGCCATCCCCTATCTCTTCGACGATCAGGCGATGGCGTGGTCGGTGGTGGATGGATCGTTCGGCGACGAGCTGTTCGAAGCCATGCGCAAGGCCAGCGGCATCCGCGTGTTCGGCCTCGCCGACAACGGCGTGCGCAACTTCACCAACAGCAAGCGGCCGATCCAGTCGCCCAACGACATGGCCGGCCTGAAGATGCGGGTAATGACCGCGCCGGTATGGGTGAAGCTGGTGGAATCGCTGGGCGCAAGTACCACGCCGGTGCCGTGGCCGGAACTGCCGGGCGCCTTGCAGCAGGGCGTGGTGGACGGCCAGGAGAACGGCGTCACCAACATCGTCAACGCAAGCCTGTACCAGCACCAGAAGCACGTCTCCCTCGATGGGCACGTGTTCAGTTGGCACGCCTACATGATGAACGACCGGTTCTATGACGGCCTGTCGTCGGGTGAGCAGACCGCCGTCGATCAGTGCGTGGAGATCGCCAAGGTCATCCACCGCGGCATGACCGCCGCCCAGGACGCCAACGCCACCAGCATCCTCTCTGAGAAGGGGCTGACGGTGACACCGTTGAGCCCGGCGCAGAAGGCCGAATTCCGCAAGCTGGCGCAGCCGGCGGTGCGGGAATGGGTGGTGGAGCAGATCGGCGCCGACTGGCCCGACCGGCTTGACACCGCCATCGCCGCCTATCGTCAGGGCAACTGAAACGCGGCAGGGGAGGATTGATGATGTCCACGTCCCGTTCCGGGCGCCGGGTCGTCGTGGTCGAACCGGGATACGAGACCTACGATACCGAACGCCGGATCCTGGCTCCGTTCCACGCCGAGGTCGAGCCGGTGACCTGGGACGGGGGCGTGGACGTCATCACCCAAGCGTTGCGGGGCGCCGATGCCGCACTGGTCCGGGAATCTCCGGTGAATGCGGAGGCCCTGGCCGGCATGGCGTCCGGCGCCATCGTCGTGCGCTACGGCGTGGGTGTCGACAACATCGACCTCGCGGCGGCGCGCGAACGACAGATCTATGTGGCCAACATCCCCTCCTACGGCGTCGACGAGGTGAGCGACCACGCCACGGCGCTGCTGCTCGCCGTCTACCGGCGTATCGTCAGCCGCGACCGCGAGGTCCGCGACGGCGCCTGGGGCGTCGGCCAGAAACGAAAGATTTACGCCCTGCGCGGCGGCACCCTCGGCATCGTCGGCTTCGGCCGCATTGCCCGCCGGGCCATGGCCAAGATGCAGGTCTTCGGCCTCGACCGGGTGTTGGTGCACGACCCCTACCTGGCCCCCGACGCCGCGGCGGAGACCGAGGTGGAGAAGGTCGACCTGGATACCCTGTGTCGTGAAAGCGACGTGATCACCCTGCATGCGCCGCTGAACGACGAAACCCGCCACATGATCAACGCCGACCGACTGGCGATGATGAAGCCCACCACGATCCTGGTGAACGTGGGCCGCGGGCCACTGGTGGACGAAACGGCCCTGGTGGAGGCGCTTCGCGATGCACGGCTGCTGGGTGCCGGGATCGACGTCTTCGACGAGGAGCCGCCACCGGCAGACCACCCGCTGTTCGCCCTCGACAATGTGGTCCTGTCGGATCACGCCGCCTGGTACTCCGAGCAGTCCGTGCAGGAATTGCAGACCCTGGCGGCCGAGGAGATCGCCCGCGTGTTCGGCGGCGGCGAACCGAAGGCGTGGCTCAACCGCTGGGACGCGACGTGATGGAGCAGGCGGCGATCATCGAACGGCTTCGGCAATTGGCCGTGGTGCCGGTGGTCCGTACTCCCACCGAGGAGGCCGCGTATCGGGTGATCCATTGGCTGGTCAACGCCGGCCTTGGTACGGTGGAGATCACGCTGACCACCCCGAGGGCGCTGGAGCTGATCCAGCGCCTGCGACGGGAAACTGACCTGCTGATCGGCGCCGGGACCCTGCGCAACGCCGCCGACGCCCGCGATGCCATCGATGCTGGCGCACAATATCTGGTTTCGCCGGCCTTCGTCGCCGGCATGGCGGTCATCGCCGCCGAGGCGGAGGTGCCGTGCGTGATGGGAGCGCTGAGCCCCACCGAGGTGCTGGCCGCTCATGCTGCCGGTGCCGACGCGGTCAAGGTGTTTCCAGTGAGCGCCGTGGGCGGCGCCGCCTACATCAAGGCACTGCGATCGGTATTCCCCGACATCATCCTCGCCCCCACCGGCGGCATCGCACCGCAGGACGTGGCCACCTTCCTTAACGCCGGTGCCGCTTTCGTTGGCGTCGGCGGCAACCTGGTGGACCCGCGGGCCATCGCCGAGGGCCGCCGGGACGCCATCGAGGCCGCCGCGCGTACCGCGCTGGCGTCCGCACAATCACATCAAGAAAAGGAGTAAGACCGTTGACTCAGAAGGAACTCGTCGCCGGCTTTCGCACCGTCGCCACGGCATCGGTGGCCGACGCGGTGGACAAGGTGGCCGGCCGGCGCGGCTACCTCAGCCATGAGATCAAGCCACGGATCAACGACAAGAAGATCTGCGGCCCGGCGGTGACGATCCTTGAGGCGCCCACCGAGGAGGTCCTGCCGCCGCAGCACGCACTCGACGCCATCGACGAGGCGGAAGCCGGCAGCGTCATCGTCATCTCCATCGGTGGCCATCATGACGTGGCCGTGTGGGGCGGGCTGATGACCGCCGGCGCGGTCACCAACGGCCACGAGGCGGCGCTGCTGGACGGCGGCGTGCGCGACCTGGCGGAGATCCGCCGCGACTACGACTTCCCGGTCTACGCCCGATCGGTCTCGCCAGGAACGACGCTAGGCCGCTTCCGTACCCTGTCCAGCAACGAACCGGTGCTGGTTGGCGATGTGCAGATCCACCCCGGTGACATCATCGTCGGCGACATCGACGGCGTGGTTGCCGTGCCCAAGGAACATGCCGCAGAGGTCCTGGAGATGGCGCGCGAAATCGACGCACGCGAGGCTGAGCAGGCGAAGTTGATTGCCGAATGCAGGTCGCTGCGCGAGGGCCTCGCCAAGTACGGCCGCATCTGAGGACCGTGGAGAGCCGACCATGCAGCCCGACATCATCTGCCTCGGCGAGCCGCTCTTGGAGTTCACCGAGGTCCCCGGCCCCGACGGCGAGCCGGTGTACGTGCGCGGCTTCGGCGGCGACACCTCCAACTGCGCCATCGCCGCGGCCCGTCAGGGCAGCCGGGTCGGCTATCTGACCGCGGTCAGCGCTGACGATTTCGGCGAGGCGTTCCTGTCGCTTTGGGCGGCGGAGGGCGTCGATACCTCGCGGGTGATCCGCAACCCCGAGGCCAACACCGGCGTCTACTACGTGTTCCCCAGCCCGTCGGGACGCAACTTCGCCTATTTCCGCGCCGGCTCCGCCGCCAGCCGCATGGGCCCGGCAGATATCCCACGGGATTACCTGGCCGGCGCGCGGGTGCTGCACGTCTCCGGGATCAGCCAGGCCATCAGCACCTCCGCCTGCGACGCGGTGTTCGAGGCCATGGCCATGGCGCGGACAGCCGGGGTCCGGGTTGCCTACGATTCCAACCTGCGGCTGAAGCTGTGGCCGCTGTCGCGGGCGCGGGCAATCATCCACGAGGCCATGGGCCAGTGCGACATCGCCTTCCCCAGCCTCGACGACAGCGAGTACCTGACGGGCCTCACCGACCCTGACGCGGTGGCGGACTTCTACCTCGGGCTCGGCGCGTCTCTGGTGGCGCTGAAGCTGGGTGCGGAGGGCGCCATGGTGGCGACGGCGGAGTCGCGGACGCGGGTCCCGGCCTGGCCGTGCTCGCCAGTGGACGCCACAGGGGCCGGCGACGCCTTCGCCGGCGCGTTCCTCACCGAATGGCTGAACACCGGCGATCCGGTGGACGCCGCCCGCTACGCCAACGCGGTGGCCGCGCTGACCACCACCGGCATGGGTGCGGTGACTCCGATTCCCCGACGTAATGACGTCGAGTCATTTATCAACAAATCCTCTTAATGATCAGATAAATAATAATTATCGTCAGGCCTCTGGTCGGCTGTGGCGATGCGCTGCGGCCGTGGCGGGCTCGCCGTGGGCATGCTCGTCCACCTGCATGTCGATGGGCACCAGTTGCAGGTGGCCGTGGCGAACTCCGCGCTCGCTGGTCACCGAATCCGCGAAGCCGCGCAGGCGTTCAGTCTCACCGTTGAGGATCATCGCCTCGATGCAGTTGTCGTGATCCAGGTGCACGTGCAGCGTGGACAGCACCAGGTCATGGTGGTCGTGCTGGGCGCGGGTCAGCCGCCGGGACAGCTCCCGCTCCTGGTGGCGAAACACGTAGGTCAGGCAGCCGACTGAGAACGGCGCCGCGTGCGTGTCCAGCCGCTCGGACTCCAGCCGCGCTCGCAAGATGTCGCGAACCGCTTCCGACCGGTTGTCGTATCCGCGGCGGGCCATGAACCGGTCGAACTGTTCCAGCAGATCGTCATCGATCGTGACCGTGATGCGTTCCATGGCGCGCTCCCCCGCTCCGACCGCCGCCTCCAAGTATGACGAATTTCCTGTTGCTCATACTCGCGGCTGTCCCCATCCTACCATAGCGCAACACGGCCCATAGAGAGGCCGGGCGTCGTGTTTTCGAGGGGGATATTGCCGTGAAGCTATGCGCCTTCTTGGTGGCGGCCGCTATCCTGATCATCGCGCCCGTGTCCGGTGCGCGAGCGCATTTCCAAGTCGTGCTGCCGTCTACCGACATCGTCTCCGACCCCGCGCAGGCCACTTTGACCATCGACCTAACGTTCACCCACCCCATGGCGCGGGGGCCGGCGATGGAGATGGCGAAGCCGGCGCGGTTCGGCGTGCTCGGCCCCGGCGGACCCGAGGACCTCGGTGACACGCTGACGCCACGGCGGGTGGACAATCGCACCGCATGGCGGGCTACGTACACGGTGTCGCGCCCCGGGAGTTTCATCTTTATTCGTCGAGCCCCGGCCGTATTGGGAGCCAGCCGAAGGCAAGATGATCATCCACTACACCAAGGTCGTGGTGGACGGCCTCGGCTGGGGCAACGGCTGGGACGCCGTCGTCGGTTTCCCGGTGGAAATCCGGCCCTTGGTGCGGCCCTACGGCCTGTGGACCGGCAACCTGTTCCGGGGCGTCGTCGAGCACGGCGGGAAACCGGTGCCGTTCGCCGAGATCGAGGTCGAATGGCTGAACGACGGCTCCGTCGAGCCGCCGGCCGACGCGTTCGTCACCCAGGTGATCCGCGCCGACGCCAGCGGAACGTTCTCCTATGCCATGCCTCGGGCCGGTTGGTGGGGATTTGCCGCCCTCGTGGAAGGTGCGGAACCCATGACCGCCCCTGACGGCCGGCCGGTGCCGGTCGAGCTCGGCGCCCTGATGTGGGTGCGCGCCGTGGACATGCAATAGCGCGGGACCGCACCCCACATGGCCCATATTCCCGACGGTGTCTTGTCCTCACCGGTGCTCATCGGCGGCGCCGTGGCCGCGGCGACGATGGTCGCGGTCGGCATTCGCGGGCTGGATCTGCAAAAGATCCCGCAGACCGCCCTGCTCTCGGCGGCATTCTTCGTCGCCTCGCTGGTGACCGTTCCGGTGGGCCCCACCGGCGTGCACCTGCTGCTCAATGGCCTGATGGGCCTGGTGCTGGGTTGGGCGGCGGTACCGGCGATCCTCGTCGCCCTCGCCTTGCAGGCGGCACTGTTCGGTTTCGGCGGCCTTACCGCCCTCGGCGTCAACACCGTCAACCTGGCGCTCCCCGCGGTCCTGGTCGCCATCGTCCTGGCGCCGGCCTTGCGGAACGGGCGGTGGCCACGCAACCTCGCCCTGCTGGGCGGACTGGCCGGTTTTCTCGGTACCGCCTCGACGGCGGCGATGGTCTGCCTGTCGCTGGCGTTGAGCGGCCCCGAGTACGTCCCCGCGCTGGGCGTCGTGGCGGCCACATACCTGCCGCTGATCGTGGTCGAAACCGCGGTCACCGCCGCCGCGGTGGTGCTGGTAGCGAAGGTGAAGCCCGACCTGCTGGGCGTGGAGGCGCCTGCCCATGGCTAGCAGACTATGGACCGTCGCACTCGCCGTGCTGCTGCTGGCGCTCATCCCGGAATCCGCCCTCGCCCACAAGCTCAAGATCTTCGCCATCGCCAACGGCGACCGCATCGAGGGCAGCGTCTACTTCGTAGGCGGCGGCCCAGCGGCCGACGCCGCGCTCCGCGTCGAATCCACCGACGGAACCCGGCTGATGTCACTCAACACCGATGCGGACGGCCGATTCGCGTATACGGTCAGCAGTCCCGGCGACCAGGTGTTGGTGGCCGATGCCGGCGAGGGCCACCGCGCCCGGTTTGTCGTGCCGGCATCGCAGATCGCCCTCGGTGTCACCGACGTCGCACCGGAACCGGCGCCATCGCACGACGCGCTGCGGTCTCTCGTCGAAGAGGCGGTAGCAAGGCAGGTCGGGCCGTTGCGCGAGCAGCTCAACGCGTACCAGGACCAGATACGGCTGCGCGACGTACTGGGCGGTCTCGGATACATCCTGGGCCTTGCGGGGGTCGCCGCATGGTTCGCCGCCGTGCGGCGGCAGCGTCGCGGCCCATGAGCGCGCCGGCGGCACTCGATCGCCTGGACGATCCGGCCGACGCTGGCCTGCTCGACCTGTTCGATCCCCGGCTGCGCATCGCCGCCGCCATCGCTGCCGCCATCGTCGTAGTGGCGCTGAACAGCCTGCCGGTCCTCGTGGCCGCGATGGCCGGTGCGGTGGCGCTGGCAGTCGTCGCCGGCCTGCCGTTGGCGTCCACGCTGAAGCGAATGGCGGCACTGGAATTATTCGTGGTGCCGCTGCTGTTGTTCCTGCCGTTCACCGTTCCGGGCGCGCCCATCGCGGAGATCGGCCCCTGGACCGCGAGCCTGGAGGGCGTGCGGCACGCGGCTGAGATCGTTCTCACCGCCAACACCGTGGTTCTGCTATTGCTGTCGCTGCTCGGCACCCTGGAGCCGGTGGTGCTGGGCCACGCCCTCGGGCGGCTGCGAGTCCCGGAATCCCTGGTCCATTTGCTTCTGTTCACCGTCCGCTACGTCGGGACCCTGCATCAGGAGTATGGCCGCCTGCGCCTGGCGATGCGCGCCCGCGCCTTCCGCGCTCGCGGCAATGGACACACCTGGCGGAGCTTCGGCTGGCTGCTCGGGATGCTGCTGGTGCGCAGCGTCGAGCGCGCCGAGCGGATCATGGAGGCCATGCGCTGCCGGGGGTTCGCCGATCGCTACCATGCCCTGGATGCCATGCGCTGGCGTCCCGTCGACTGGCTGGGCGGCGCCGGCGTGGTCTTCCTCCTCGCCGCGCTGATGGCTGCAGAGACGCTGGCATGACCGCTGCCTTGTTCCGGCTGGACGGTATCGGGTTCGCCTACCCCACCCATGGGCCGGTGCTTGCCGACCTCGACTTCGCCCTCGAGCCCGGCGAGCGGGTCGCCCTGGTGGGTGGCAACGGCGTCGGTAAGACCACCCTGCTGCGGATCATGGTGGGGCTCGCCCGGCCGGCCGCCGGCACCGTCTTTGCTTTCGGCGCGGAGCGATCCCGCGAAGCCGACTATCGCGAGGTCCGCCGGCGGGCCGGCTTCCTGTTTCAGGATCCCGACGACCAGTTGTTCTGCCCGACGGTGCTGGAAGACGTGTGCTTCGGCCCGCTCAACCTCGGACTGAGCCCGCGGGAGGCGCGGGACATCGCCGAGCGGACCCTCGACGCCCTCGGCCTCAGCGCGTTCGCACCGCGCGTCACCCACCGGCTGTCCGGTGGCGAGAAGCGCTTGGTGTCGCTGGCCGCCGTGCTGGCTATGGAACCCGAGGTGCTGCTGCTGGACGAACCCACCAACGCCCTGGACGACGAGGCCACCGAACGCCTTCTCGGACACCTGAAGAGGCTGCCGCAGGCCATGGTGCTGGCGACCCACGACCGCGCCGCCATCGCTGCCCTCGCCACCCGCGCGGTACTGTTGAAGGACCGTCGCCTTATGCCGGCGGCGATCCACGCCCATCCCCACACGCACGTCCACGTGCACCCCCACGTGCATCCGCTCACCGCCGACGAGCCCGACCCCATGGGCCACGGCTCTCACGATCACGGCAGTCACGAACACGACGTCGTGCACGCCCACGCCCATTCCGCCGCCCGCACGCAATCGTGATGGCCGGAGCCGCCACCGTGACCGTGGCGGCGTGCCCAATTCGGTTATGCTGAACGACGTGACCTTAAGGAGAGGACTCATGGTTCGGACCATCGCTGCCGTAGCCACGGCGATGATGCTGAGTGGCGCGTGGAACGCCGCCGACGCCAAGGAGCTGGCCACCGCCACCTTTGCCGGCGGCTGCTTCTGGTGCGTGGAATCCGACTTCGACGCCATCCCCGGCGTCGTCGAGACGGTCTCGGGTTACACGGGAGGCCATTCGGCCGACCCCAACTATAAGCAAGTCACACGGGGCGGCACCGGCCATCGCGAGGCGGTGCGGATTACCTACGATCCCAGCCAGGTCTCGTATGAGGACCTGTTGACCGCCTTCTGGCGTTCCGTGGACCCCACCGACGCCGGTGGGCAGTTCTGCGACCGCGGCAGATCCTATGAGACCGCCGTCTTCGTTCACGACGCCGAGCAACGGAAACTGGCGGAAGCATCGAAAGCGACGGCACAGGACTCGCTCGGCAAGACCATCGTCACGCCCATCGAGGACGCCGGGCCCTTCTATCCCGCCGAGACGTACCATCAGGATTACTACCGGAAGAACCCGCTGCGCTATCGCTATTACCGCTGGAACTGTGGCCGCAACCAGCGGGTGGAGGCGCTATGGGGCGAGCAAGCCTACAAGGGCATTCCCAAGCACGATTCCGATCACGACTCCTGATCGCCGGTGGGTGACGCGCCGACGGCGCGGCCGAGTTCGGCCACCCGATCCCGCAACGCCGCCGCCCGTTTCTCATCGTCGTCGCCTGCAGCTTCGGTGGTGAGCAACGTTCCCACGTCGATGGGGTCCCCGAACACCACCCGGACCGGATGTGGGCGCGGCCATCGATGGTGCCGGGGCCATGCCTCGAAGGTTCCGGAGATGTAAGCCGGAACCACCGGCGCACCGCTTTCGCGCAACAGCTTGCCGATGCCGGGCTGAAACCGCAGTAGCTTGCCGTCGGGTGACCGCCAGCCTTCCGGGAACCACATCTGGACATTGCCGTCGGCGAGAACCCGCTTGGCCGTCTCGATGGCAGCCATCGGCCGTCGTTCGTCGACGGGGAAGATGTGCAGGACCCGGCACAGGAATCGGCGGACGGGGCCGGCGAACACCCGCACCACGTCGGCTCCCCAGTAGGCCTGCCGCATGGTGCGAAATGGCAGCGCCGCCGCCATGATCAGCGGGTCCAGGTCGCTGGCATGATTGGGGGCGACCACGAACGGCCCCTGGCGTGGGATCCGGTCGACCCCGGTGACCCGAAGCCGGAATACGCTCCACATCAACAGCTTGTTGAACGCGAACAGCAGGTAGCCGAGCAGCCGGTGGAGGGCATTGGTCGGCCGCAGCCACTGTTCCGCGCCCGGTTCGCCGTTCGCTGGCTGTTCGCCGCCAGCCATCACTTCGTTCACCAGGTCGCGCAGGGTTTCCACACGGGCGATCTGATCCTCGGTCAACCGAACGCCGAGCGACCGCTCCAAGTCCAACGCCAGCATCATCCATTCGAAGGATCCGACACCGAGATCGAGTTGCGGGCTGGTCTCCAGGGTCAGCGGTTGGTCGGGGAACCGCTTGATCAGGATCTGCCAAACATCCCGCGCCGGGGATGCGGCGAGGAACGCCTGGTCCTTCTTCGATATCTCGGTCGGCGTCGGCCGCGCCGCACCGGCTCGCGTGCGCTCATAGAGCGACGGCAGGAGGAACCGCCGGAACTTCCCCAACTGCGTCTTAGGCAGCGGCTCGCGGGCGATAGCGAAGCCGGCCAGTCGCTGGAATGACGGAAGCTGCTGCGCCACACTGGTCAGCGCCACCTTCATCGCATCCTGGACCCGAAGCATCCCGGCGGCCTGGATCGCCGCCATGTCGGGCACCACCAGCGCCACCAGCGATCCCTGGTGCTCCAGCACCGCTAGCTCGGCCACGTGCGGGTGGGCGGCGTACGCCCGTTCCACGTCCTCCGGGAAGATGTTCTTGCCGCTGCCCAGCACGATCAGTTCCTTCGCCCGGCCGGTGACGAACAGAAATCCATCGCTGTCCAGGTAGCCCAGGTCGCCGGTGCGGAACCAGCCGTCTTCGGTGAAGACGTCCCGGTTGACTTCGGCGCGCGTGTACCCCGCGAACACGTTCGGGCCCTTGAGCTGGATCTCGCCGATGTCCGAGTCGTCCGCATCGGCGATGCGGATCTCGCCCCCGGCAACCGGCTTGCCCTCGCTCCCCACCCGCCGTTCCCACGGAAGGTTGCCGGTGAACATGGAGGACGTTTCGGCCAGGCCATAGCCGGACAGGACCTCCCAGCCCAAACCCTCCAGCTTCCAGACCGCCTGCGTCTTCAAGTGCGCCCCGCCGGAGACCAGCAGCCGTACGCCGGGTCCGATGCGGGCGCGAACGGGCCGCATCAGCGTGCGGCCTGCACGCCAATCCATGCGGCGCCGGCACCAGATGGAAACCCGCCACAGCGTGGCGATGAACGCCGCGCCGACGCCGCCACGGGACGCCAGCCCCACCTCGATGTTCGCCAGCAAGGCCTCGTAGAGACGGGGAACGCCGATGATCATGGTGGGTCGACCCACCTGCATGGCGGTCCGGATGTGGGGTCCGGACGGACTCTCCGGCAGCACCAGCGGCACGCCGCAACTGAGCGTGGTGAGCGTTCCGACGATCCACGGATAGGCGTGATGGAACGGCAGCGGCAGCAGCGCCCGGTCGGTCGTGCGGAGAATCCCGAGGTTCGAAAGCGCGGTAACGTTGGCCGCGATGTTGGCGTAGCTGAGGTGAAACGCCTTCGGCGCCGCCGTCGTGCCCGAGGTGTAGAACAGCGACGCGTTAGCGTCCGGTTCCAGCGTCGGCAGGTCGCCTTCGGCATCCGCCATCGGCGTCCGCCAGGACCGCGGATGTCCCGCCTCGCCTTCATCGTCGAGGACGAAGACGTTCACCGGCGTGCCGTCGCCACGGTCGACGAACTCGCTCAACCGCTCGGCGGTGACGAAGGCACGGGTGCTGCCGCTGTCGCGGAAAATCCCGGCAACCTCCGCCGCCGACGCGCCTGCATCCACCGGGACCGTTACCCCCCCTGCGGCGTCGATGGCCAACGCGGCCACCAACCACGACGGCGAATTGGGACCGATGATGACGACCGGCTCGGCTTGCTCGAGGCCCGCGTCGAGAAGGCCGTGGGCGAGCCTGAGCGCATGATCGGCCACGCGGGCGCAACTCCACACCTCGGCGGCCTCGCCGTGGACGGCGATCACCGCCGGATGCTCGCCGCGGGCAAGCATGCCATCGAGCAGGGACTTGATGGTCCAGGAGTCGTCCATGCTGTCGATCCAAGGAACCCCGTCCGAGCCGCCGCCATGGCCCGCTCGGTATCCTAATACTTACAACGCGGCACGTTGAGTTCGATCCCTGTGCGAACTCGGGGTCAGTCTCACGAGAGCTTGGCGCGGCTGTTGCATAGGAGTAGGACGGAAAGAAAGAACGAGGCACCGGCCGGCAGCGATGGACGTGACACCGCCGGGCCCGAGACAAGAAAGGGACGCAATCCGATGTGGTTTGTTCGCTATCTCCCCGTGGCGGCCATCGCCCTCGTGCCGATGGTGTCCGTGGCCACCGCCGATGTCGTCGTCGTTCGAGGCAACGCGGTCGAAACCGTATCCACCGCCCGCGGCGGAGGTGTCACCATCCTGAAGGGAACCGTGGAGAAGGCCGCCAAGCCGGCGCGCACGGTCCGGCCGCCGCTGGTCGGAACGGCCGGCGACACCTTCTGGCACGTGAACCCGCGGACGGGTCGAGTGGGCGCCTGTCGGCTGCGCGGCACCGGCTACGTGGGTGAGCGTCGGGTGGTCTGCTTCGGCGGATAGCCCTCGCGCTGCGAGGAAGATGAAACGGCGCGACAACAGCGCCTGACGTGGGTCAGCCGGAACGTTCGGTGGCCGGCGCTGCAGGCCGCACCCGGCGATCCGCGTGGTCTATCCGGAAGTGCAGGCTGGAAGGCTGGCCGGCGCGGTTACGCCGACGCGGCGGCCCAATGGAAGACTATCAGCCCCCAGATCATCTCCAGCACATCCACGCGTCGGCGTGTGCCGGTCGACTCGGGATCCCAAAACATGCAGGGCAGGTCCATGACGTCACCTTCGGTCCTTCACCGCCCCCCTAAACACCGCGTCCGCTGACGCTCAACCCCATGGCCGCCCGGTCTTGCGGCCCGCCCACGGGCACGATGGCAGATTATCGGTGCGATGTTTCCCGAAGATGTCTCGATGCTTTCCGTTTGTTACCGGTTGTTTCCGTATGGTCGATCCCCCCGAAAGCACCTCGGCGTTAAGGCTTACTTCAACCTGAAGGTGATGATTATACCAGGATGAATATGGCCCAAGGTTTGGGCGACCTTAGACTCGGGATATCACGTCGGCACCGCCGCCTCGTCACGCCGCCGCCGACCAGCAAGAAAAAGGAGCGTGCCATGACCATGCCCCAATCCGCTTCGAACGGCGCCCCTCTTGGACACACGATGGAAAGCGCCTGCGTCACATGCGGTCTGCCCGACTCGATGGGATGGCAGGTGTTCGAGGGCGGTGTCGTGGAGGTGGTGTGCCAGGTCTGCGGTGGGAATGCGATTAGCGGAACTCCCGCCGGGAACCGCGTGTCCCGTCGCGAGGCCGGATGGGAATGGGGCAATCCGGACGCCTGAACCGCTGGCGCATCGCTGATTTCCAAAGACAATTCAGACGGTTAGCTTGGCGACTTCCCGCTCCTGTCGGCAGTGTTGACAGGAACCGGCTGAGCCGAAGTGCCCGGATTCGTCCCGAGATCGCCCGTTTTCTGCCTCTTTGAACGTTTGTCACCCCCAAATGGGGATGTCGTCGAATCTGACAACGAGCTCTGGTCAACCTCCCAGAGCGGCGCCGGCACTCACGATTTCGCGATCATTCCCATCATTGGCACGGTTCTTGCGGAGACCAATTTTTGGTTAACGACGCCACGAGACGGGGGCGCCGCTCGCCGGTTGGGAACGGCGGCGGCCGAGCGTGGCGGAAGCGGGGGAAACATGGATGAACGACGGAAGGGATAGCCGCGTTCGAACCTTGTCCGGGATCGGGCGGCTGGAAACCACTGGTCGTGCCAGCCGGAAGGCGGTTTTCACGATCGTTGCCGGGGCCATCGTGGCTGTAAGCGGCGTCTTGTCCGATGCCGCGCACGCCTATGTGCTCGATGACCGGACGGCGGTTTCCGAATACACCGGCACGAGCGCGTCAGGCGGCGGATGGAGTGACCGCATCGGTGCCAGCGAATTCGAGGTGTTCGGCGTCAACGCCTCGTTCAGCGGCAATGACCTGAACCTGAGCCTGTTCTCCAACTACGGTCTCGGGACGGGGAGCGCCAGTACGCGCACCGCCGATATCGCCTTTGACGTGGACACCACAGACGGCACGAGGAACTTCATCTACGGCCTGGTGCTGTTCGATCACGGGACAAGCCAGCGGGGGGACGACAACAACCTCGTCGTGGGCCTCTACTCGAACGCCACCTGGAAGGACACCACGGACATCTTCGGCTCGCCGGCGAACGTGGGATACGGCGGCGGCTACAAGGACTGCTTGGACGGGCCCAACGGATCGCCGTCCGCCTGCGGCGGCACCTCCACCGGTGACGCGGTTTTGACCTATCTCACCGGCGGCAATCTGCTCGCGAATACCGTCACAGTCACAGAGGTCTCCAATCCGGCCAACGCCGATCCGGGTGACAACCCGTCGTCGCGCATTGACGTGGTCATCGCGGACGCGGCGCAGTTGTTCGGGCCCGAGTGGGAGTTCCTGTGGAGCGGCGCCACGTGCGGCAACGACACCATCCACGGCCTGACCATGGAGGGACCGAACGGCGAGCAGGAGGTGCGGGAACCCGACGCCACTGCCCTGTTGGTTCTGGGCCTGATGAGCTTGGGACTGACCGTGCGTCGCCGCACCTGCAGGGTACGTCCCGGCAACGGACGTCGCCGCTAGCAGGCTGCTGAAGAACCCTGAAGAGGCGGCGTGCCGCCGACTTCCCGATCGGCGCTTGGATGTCCTATCCTCGACCCTTCGATGACAGATCCGGTGGGGAGGAGTTGTTCCGATGCGTCTTGAGGGTTCGTGCCAATGCGGCGCGGTGCGGTTCACGCTCGAATCCCGGCATCCATATCCGTTCAACCGCTGCTACTGCTCCATCTGTCGCAAGACCGCCGGCGCCGGCGGCTACGCCATCAATCTGGGCGGCGAAGCGCCGACGTTGCGTGTCGAGGGCGAGGATCACATCCGCGTCTATCAGGCGATGGTCGAGGGCGACGACGGGAAACCCGCCCCGAGCCCGGCAGAACGACGGTTCTGCGGCGACTGTGGCAGCATGCTGTGGGTCTGGGACCCGCGCTGGCCGGACCTGGTCCACCCCTTCGCCTCGGCCATCGACACGCCGCTACCGACGCCGCCGGAGACCACCCACCTGATGCTGGGCTCCAAGGCCGACTGGGTGGTTGCGGACGTGCGGCCCGGCGACCAGACCTTCGACGAGTATCCGGAGGAGTCCATCGCCGACTGGCATGAGCGGCTTGGCTTGGAGCGCTAACGGACGACCAAAGCGAAGGGGCCGGTTCAGGTCTTTCCGACTGCCGCCTCGTCGGCCAATCCGACCGACGCCGGATCGACGTCCAGCAGACGGCAGATCTTGATGATCTCGGTGCGGTCCGCCGCAGTGGCTGCGCCGTTGGCTTCGCTGACCGCGAGACACACCCTGACCAGCAGGTCGTTGGTCTCCTGCCCGCCGGCCACTGTGTGCAGGGCCTCCGTTGCTTCCGCCCTGCCCTGTTCGGGATTCGTCAGGATCGCGTCGGCGAATTCGTTGAGCAGGTTCACGCCCTCGTGGGGATCGAAGACCTTGAGGGCGTCCAGCGTCTCGAGGATCTGATCGATGCGCATGCGCTCGCCGAACGACACCTCGCCGTCGGCGGTGGCCACAAGGGCACAGGCCGCCATCGTTCCCCGCAAGAACGGCCGGTTGCGATGCCGGTCAAGCTGATGGTGATAGGCCTCCACCAGGCCGTGCAGAATGCCGCTCATCCTCCCCCGACCCGACGGCCCGAACCGCCGCCGTCCCTCTTGCGTTCTGCCTGCCAAGAATAACGCGTCGCAGGGGCGATCGCACCTGTCCACATTGGCACGAAAAGAACACAAATGTGTGGCCCATCTGTCGGCATCGCCGCAAAAGGGGGGCAACGTCCATGAACCACAACAGCCAACACGGCGTCGGCGCCCGGCGCCGCCATTCCCTGCGTCTCGGCATCACCGTCGGCGCCGCAATGCTCGCCGCCGCTTGTGTGAATCAGCCGGCGGATACCATGCACGACGACCACGCCTGGTACGAGTACGCGGCCAAATTCGTCTGTGGTCGGGTGAGCACCGGGGCCGCACAGGTGCTCAACACCGGACGCTATTTCACCGCCGTGAACGTGCACAATCCGGACCTGCGGGTATCGCGCGACTTCTTCTACAAGGTGGCCGTGGCCCTGCCCGCGGCGAAGGGCGGGCCGATCACTGGCTTCGACAACATCCGCCTCGATCCCGACGAGGCGGTGGAGATCGACTGCCCGACAATCATGAAGCGTGTAGACGCCGTCGGCACGTCCGAGTTCCGCAAGGGCTTCGTGGTGATCGTCAGTCGCGAGGAGCTGGATGTGGTGGGTGTCTACACCGCCGGATCCAGCAGCATTGCCGCCACCGGCTCGTCAGCCGCCGGCACGGGCGAACCGGTGCAGTCCATCCACATCGAACCGGTGGAGCCACGGTGGATCGAGGAACCGGGCGAGGTGCTGGGTGCCGCCAACGCCGCCACCGCCTGCGTGGGCGCCGGCTGCTGCTGCAACTCGCCGAGCAGCCTCAGCGATCCCAATGCGCCGCCATGGCCCGACTGCACCAATGCGACCACGCAGTGCGTGGCGTTGCAGCCGGGCGGCGTGTTGCATCCGGCGACCGGCGCCCGCATCGACGTAAACGTCTGCATGCCGCGCAGCCAGCCCCTGGCCGTGCCCTTCGTGCATTCGAGCCAGCCGCCTTTTTGTCGCAATTCGTGACGGGCGGCGGCGCCGGTTTCAAGGGTCGTTAGGATCTGCGCGCACCGCCGCGCAGAGTCGCGATGTGGATGAAGTTGGTGGCGCCGGGCGTGCCCAACGGCAGGCCGCCGATGAGGACCGCCCGGTCGCCCGTCCGGCCGAGTCCGGTGCGGATAACCGCGCGGCCGGCGGCGGCGATAACCTCCTCGACGCTCGCGGAAGGCTCGCCGGGCACCGCGAACACGCCCCAGCAGAGCGCCAGGCGCCGCGCCAGGGCGTCGTCCGAGGCCAACACCAGGATCGGCACCGGCGGCCGCTCGCGTGAAATCCGCAGGGCCGTGGCCCCGGTGGCCGTGTAGGTGACGATGGCCACCGCCGAAACCGTCTCTGCAATCTGGCGGGCGGCGGCGCTGATGGCGTCGGCGGTGGTGGGGTCCGGGCGGGCGCGGATGGCGTCCAAGGCCATGCGGTGGCTCGGGTCTCGCTCGGCACGGCGGATAATCTGGTCCATCATTGCCACCGCCTCCACCGGATAGCTGCCGACCGCGGTCTCGCCGGACAGCATCACCGCGTCCACCCCTTCCCCGACAGCGGTGGCCACGTCCGTGGCTTCGGCGCGTGTCGGCGCCGGCGCATGGATCATCGATTCCAGCATCTGCGTCGCCACCACTGCCGGCTTGCCGGCGCGGCGACATTCGGCGCCGATGCGCTTCTGCAACCCGGGCACATCCTCGGGCGGCAACTCGACGTCCAGATCGCCGCGCGCCACCATGACCGCGTCGGCCAGTTCGACAATTTCCTCCAACCGGTCGATCGCCAACGGCTTCTCCAGCTTGGCCGTGAGGCCGGCTCGTGCGCCGATCAGCTTACGGGCCGCGGCAACGTCGTCCGGCCGTTGGACGAAGGACAACGCCACCCAGTCCACGCCCAGGTCCAGCGCGAACGCTAGGTCCCGCATATCCTTGGGCGTCAACGCTGATAGCCGCAGGTCCACGTCGGGCAGATTGACGCCCTTGGCGTCGCTCAATCGTCCACCGACCGTGACGGCCGTATCGGCAGCGCGTTCGTCGTGACGGCGGACGGTCAGGCGGATCCGACCGTCGTCGAGCAGCAGCTCCGATCCGCGCCGCAGACTTCCGAACACCTCCCGATGCGGCAGCTGGACCCTGCGCGCGTCACCGGGCTGGTCCTCCAGGTCGAGGCGGAAGCGGTCGCCCGGCTGCAAGGTCACGGCGCCATCCTGAAACCGGCCAATACGGATCTTCGGGCCCTGGAGATCGGCCATGACCGGGATCGGCCGCCCGCTCTGTTCCTCCAGGCTGCGAAGGATGCGAACGCGTTCGCGATGCTCCTCATGGCTGCCGTGGCTGAAATTCAGCCGGAACATGTCGGCACCGGCGTCGAACAGCGCGGCGATGGACTCCGGCGAGGACGACGCCGGCCCCAGGGTGGCGATGATCCGCGTCATCCGGTCACGCAACGGCGATCCGCCGCCGATGTCGCCTGTGGACTGGTTACGTGCCATGGATCATCGCCCTATTCCGGTTTCCGTTCCCGCGGATCGTTATCGCTCCTGTATCCCCTCAAGCCTGACCCAGCGAGGCGAGCTAGCGTGCCGTTCGGTGATCATCGCATGTCCGATCGCCGTTCGCTTGGGTTACGGAATTACCGCTAAACGGTACCGATTTGTCTTGATCTGTCGCAATTTGGTCACCACGTTCGACAGAACAAAAAAATAGATTGCCAATCAGGGAGGCTGAACAATGTCCAAGAACCCCATCCGCAAAACGCACGATTCATCCGTTTCGAAGGAGTCCGCTGCTCCTCCGCGCCGCCGTTTCCTCAAGACCGCCGCCGTCGCCGGCGGGGCCGCGGCACTCGCGGGCGCCGCCGACCGACTGGGATTCCCGTACATCCGCACCGCCAAGGCCGCGACCACGGAATGGAAGGTACAGACATCCTGGCCGGGCGGCATCGGCCTGCAGATCTTTAAGGACTGGTGCAACTCCATCGCCGAGAAGACCGGCGGCGAACTGGCATTTCAGCCCTTCGGCGCCAAGGACGTGGTCGGCGATTTCCAGCTGTTCGACGCGGTGAAGAACGGCGTCATCCAGGCGATGAACCCGTTCACGCTGTACTGGGCCGGCCGTATGCCGGCCTCGGTGTTCCTGAGCTCCTATCCGCTCGGCCTCAGGAATCCGCACGAATGGGACGTCTTCTTCTACGGCCTGGGGGGCCTGGAGGTCGCCCGCGAGCTGTTCGCCAAGGCCGACATGTACTACGTGGGCCCCATCCATCACGGGCCGAACATCATTCACTCCAAGGTGCCGATCCGCTCCATCGAGGACTTCCGCGGCCGCAAGATGCGGCTTCCCGGCGGCATGGTGGCGGAGGTGTTCCAAGCCGCCGGCGCCAAGACCACGCTGTTGCCGGGCTCGGAGATCTTCCCTGCGCTCGAGAAGGGCACCATCGACGTGGCCGACTACGTGGGCCCGGCGGTGAACTATGCGCTCGGGTTCCATCAGGTGACCAACTTCATTTCCATGGGTCCGCCGGGCTTCATGTCCCTCTATCAGCCCGTGGACTTGATGGACCTCACGGTCGGCATGCGCTCTTGGGAAGCCCTATCGCCGCAGATGAAGCAGTTCGTGGAGATGGAGGTCCACGTCTACTCCGACCTGCACCATGCAGCCATCCAGAAGGCCGATCAGGACGCCTGGAAGAAGTTCGAGGAAGCAGGCACGGTGGTCACCCGGCTCGGCGAAGAGGACGTGGGCAAGTTCACCGAGCTTGCCGTGCCGCGTTGGTACGCCTGGGCCAACAAGGACAAGGACGCCGCCCGGGTGTTCAAGATGCAGCTGGACTACATGATGTCCGGCAGCCTCGGCTATGTGACGCCGGACATGATCAAGGGGCAGACCCTCAACATCTGACCGCCGGACGCCGCGGCGGCGCCGATTGACATGCGCGGAGGGACCGGCGACGGTCCCTCCCGTACCGTCCGGCTTGCGGCGGCACTCCTGCAGCGAGTGGGGACGTCATGCCCCAACTAACCTTCGTGCTGCCCCACTGGTTGTATTGGGCGGGGCTGATCTGCTTTCCGCTCCTGGCCATGGTCATGGTCGCCCGTGCGGACCGCAAGAAGGCCCAGGGCCGCACGTCGCTCGGCGTCGGCTACCTGGTCCTGCTCACCGGCGGCTTCGTCGGCCTGCATCGTTTCTACGTGCGAAGCTGGCTCGGCATCCTCTACCTGGTGCCGTTCTTCGGCGTGCTGTTCGCCAACGGGCGCGGCCGCGACGCCCGCGACGCGCTGTCACGGGCCAAGAATGACGCCCTTGTCAACGAGTTCCAGGTGGAGCGATTGGCGCGGGCGGTGGAGAGCGGCACCGAAGGTGCGGCGGCGAGGTTGGAGACGCTGAAGGCGGCACTCGCCGACGCCCAGCAGCGCGCCGCCGACGCGGTGACCGCCGTCGACACCTGGGCCGACTGGGCTTTGGGCTGTGGTATCGCCATTGTCGTCCTGCTGGCCATCGACGCGGTGCTGATGCCGCGTCTGGTAAACGCCCAGCGGGCGAAGGAAACGCCGGAACCGCCGCCGGAGCCCGTCTCTCAGGCCACCGCCGACCGCGGAACCACGCAGCCACAGCCTCCGACCGTTGTCACGGCGATTCACAAGCTGAGCACCTGGAGCGGCGAATTCGTAGCCTATTGGTCGGTGATCGCCGTGTTCGTCTACTACTACGAGGTCCTGGCCCGGTACGTATTCAACTCGCCCACCAATTGGGCGCACGAGGGCATGTTCCTGATGTTCGGCATGCAGTACCTGATCTCGGGCGCCTACGCGTATCTCAACGACTCGCACGTTCGCGTGGACGTGTTCTACGCCCGGCTGTCGCCCCGCGGGAAAGCCATCAGCGACCTCGTCACCTCGGTGTTCTTCTTCATCTTCGCCGGCACCATGCTGGCCACCGGCTGGGTGTTCATGTCCGACTCGATCCGGGTGTGGGAGGCCTCCTTCACTGAGTGGGCGATCCAGTACTGGCCGGTAAAGAGCGTCATCACGCTCGGTGCCCTGCTGATCGTCCTTCAGGGCGTGGCCAAGCTGATTTCTGATGTCCAGGTGGTGGCCCAGACGCGGAGCAAGCGATGGGCCTAGACATCGACATCGGGTGGCTGACCCTCCTGATGTTCGGCAGCCTGCTGGCGCTGCTGATGGCCGGCCTGCCGCTGGCCTTCGTCACCGGCGGTCTCGCCTGCGTGTTCCTGTTCCTGGTGGGCGACGCTCAAATGCTGAACATGGTGCCGTCCAGGATCTTCCCCCTGATGACCGACTATCAGCTCTCGGCCATCCCGTTGTTCATCTTCATGGCGGCGATGCTGGAGCGGGCCGGCCTGATCCAGGAGATGTTCGACGTCATCTACAAGCTGCTGGGCGGCGTGCGCGGCGGCCTGGCCTCGGCGACCATCCTGGCCTCGACCATTCTGGCGGCGATGGTCGGCGTGATCGGGGCCGCGGTGGTTACCATGGGGATCATCGCCCTGCCGGCCATGCTGCGCCGGCAGTACGACCCGAAAATCGCCATGGGATCGATCATGGCCGGCGGTACGCTCGGCATCCTGATCCCGCCGTCGATCCTGGCGATCATCTATGCCGTGGTCGCCGAGCAATCGGTGGGTGAGCTGTTCATCGGCGCCGTCCTGCCGGGCCTGCTGCTCTCCGGCATGTACATCGTCTACATTTCGTTGCGGTGCCTGTTCCAGCCAAGCCTGGGGCCGGCCTTGCCGGAGGACGAGCGCATTGGCCTAGAGCGGGTTCAAGGAACACGGAATCGGTGGGAAGGGGATTCCCAAAGGGCGTGACACATGATTCTGTATCCCGAGGCGGTTTGGGAGGCAGATATGGCACGTGCGTATGG
>Ga0209363_1000012_pt1 | contig 97336 bp, 92 predicted proteins | sample WorMetexBAHAMAS3_FD_187385 | JGI IMG/M metagenome (GOLD analysis project Ga0209363, IMG submission 187385) | Marine gutless worms symbiont microbial communities from Max Planck institute for Marine Microbiology, Germany - Inanidrilus exumae... | ecosystem: Host-associated > Annelida > Digestive... | reverse complement strand
GTGCCCCACGTAACAACCAAAATGGGCCGTTCTGCGTAAGCTCTAACGCAAAATGTGATCGGTCTCGAAGACAAAAGTATCAAAGAACAAAATTAAACCCAGTCGGGGTCTAATGCGACACAGTCTGGCAGGCCGGAATGACAGCGGTGTTTCTGAGGCATCTGTAGTGTGAACGAGTTACATCCAATCGGAACATATTTTTGGCAACTGATCTATCCGGCGCTTTACCCCTCAAGATATGCTTCTTTTACCACCGGCCCGGCTATGGGACGTTTTCTTCGCGATCGTCTTTCCGGATTGAAGAGTACAACTGTCAGGATCGGCAACACCAGGCTTAGCAGGATGACGGTGATCATCAGCATGCCGAGTTGATCATAGTGGCCCCGTTCTATAATAAAGATTCGGTTCAAGTACTGGGTCCCCAGACTGCTGGCAGATAGTGCAAGATTGGTAAATGCAGCCATGACCGCAAAATAGGTTGCCTTCTGATCAGAAGGCGCCTCTTTCGCAATCCAGGCAAGCATTGGAATCATCGCGACCTGTCCCAGGGGGGAGTCGGCCATGGTATCGATGATGGCGATGGTTCGTGCGCCGAATCCCAAATGGGTCGAGGTCCATACATGGAGGCCGTGAAACATACCGAGAAACGGCAACGACATGACCGTTCCGTAGATTGAGAGAAACACCACGAGATACGGTATGGGGCGCCGTGTCATCCAGCCTCTCAATGCGAACATCTCTACGATGGCCAGGATTGATGAAACCTGGCGCAGGGTTCCGAAAAATGCCTCGTCAAAACTGAGCACATCCATTTGCCACCATCCGGCTCCGGCACCCATGGTCGGCATGGCCCGAAATATGAAAATGATGACTGCGATGCCGACGATTTCACGCTTTTTCCCTGGTTCCAAATCTTTCACGAGCTGGGCCATCAGGTAAATTACAATACCCATGGACCCTATAAAGATGACTTCCGCGCTCAAATAAAACCCCGAGAGCCCGATCAGCAGAGTCATGGCGACGAAGATGCCGCTGCCCCCCAGAATTTTCCAGTTCGGAGCTAATCGGGGACCCTTTCTCTCCATCATGCTTTGGACCCGATCTTCCGAAAATCCTTCCTTTATCAGGTGTCGGCTCCTCCATCGTAGTAAAAATCCGCCATAGATCACACCTGCAACGGAAACGGCGGGAATGACCAGCGCGGCAGTATACATGGCCGTGTAGGAAACCACTGTAGCCAGCCAGCCGCCAAGTCCGGCGACCAACGCCACTCCGCCGATGATCGCCACACGCCCAAGGGTCTGTACGGTCACGTGCATGCGTTTAAGCTCTTTTTCCGGAATGGGATTTCCGGCATTATCGAAGGCCGGTACCGCTTCCACGGTCATGGCATCGGCCACAACATCCTGGAGGACAAAGCCGATGGGTGAGAGCAGAACGGAAATAATGTACCAGATGTGTACAGGCAGAACGGCGGCCATCCGATCAGTATATCCCGTAAGGCCGATCATGATGGCCAGGCTGGCCGTCATGATGGCCGCGCCGAGATAGACGAACAACGATTTCTTCGACCAGTATAGATCCACCAGATGCCCCAGGGGCATTTTTAGTGCCCATGGCAAACCGGCCCAGAACCCCAAGCTGGCCAGAAACGCCGCCGACAAACCGAGTTGCTCCTTTACATAGAAACTCTCGACGATACCCGTAAACCCGGAAATGCCCGCTGCCAAATACACCATCAGGGGCGGCAGGTAGCTCCATTGCATCTCTCGGACAATTCCAAATAGATCATGCTTCAGCCAGTGTATGAATCGGAAGTATGGGGCATTTCGTGTAACAGCTCGCCTATTCATATCACCGCCCGATCTTTAAATAGCCTGCAGGAGAGGTGTCCCGGAGGCTGCCGAAATTCGGCAGACCCCGGGACAGGTTGACTCCTGATCGATATGGAGGATTGAGGTTATCCCTGTTCCAGGGGAACAAAGAATTTTCCCTCGCCGCGTTGCACGAGAAGAAGCATGCTGCTTTCATCGCTTGTTGCCCGGAGGTGTTTCTTTGCTTTCTCAATGGTGTCAACCGGCTTCCGGTTGACTTCCAGGATCACGTCGCCCTGACGGATACCGGCTTCTGCGGCCGGGCTGTCCGGGGAAACCCCGACAACCACAAGCCCCTCGTCGTTGTTAAGACCCAGGTGCTTAGCCAATTGGGCATTCAATTCCTGAAGCTGGAGTCCCCACTTGCCCTTGGCGGGTGAAGCGGATGCCTCAAGCTCGGTGTCGTCCGAGGGGAGCCGGCCGGTCTTGACGGTCAATTTCTTTTCTTTCCCATTTCGAATTACTTTGACAGACACTTTCTCCCCCACCGGCGTCGCAGCGACCATCGCCGGAAGGTCGTGGCCGTCCTTTACGGTTTCCTTGTCATAGGACATGATCACGTCTCCCCGCCGAATACCGGCTTTATCCGCAGGACTACCGGATGTGACGTCCGCCACCAGGGCACCGCTGGCTTCCTTCAGTTTCATGGCTTTGGCTAGATCCGGTGTAATGGTCTGGATGTTTATCCCCAGATAACTGCGGGTAACCTTACCGGTGCTGACCAGCTGAGGAATCAATGGTTTTGCCGTGTTGACCGGGATGGCAAATCCAATGCCCTGACCGTAGGGAATAATCGCTGTATTGATACCGATCACTTCCCCGTTCATATTGAACAACGGTCCACCACTGTTTCCGGGGTTGATCGATGCATCGGTCTGAATGAAGTCATCGTAGGGACCGGCTCCGATGACACGCCCTTTGGCACTGACGATTCCGGAGGTTACCGTGTGGCTCAAGCCGAAGGGATTGCCGATGGCCACTACCCAGTCCCCCACCTTGAGGTCTTCGGAGTCGCCCATGGCCGCTGCCGGCAACGTTCCATCGGATTCAATTTTAAGTACTGCCAGGTCGGTTTTGGGATCGCGGCCGACCACCGTGGCTTTATATTCTTTCTTGTCAGCCAGTGTCACGATGACTTCCTTGGCATCCTCTACAACATGATTGTTGGTCAGAATGGTGCCGTCGGGGTTGATAATGACTCCGGATCCGGCGCCCTGGGAACGGCGGCCCTCCGGCTGCTGCGGCATTTGCTTGAAAAATCGTTCAAAAAAATCGCCAAATGGCCCTTCCGGCATCTGGTGATGATTAAAGCCGACCTTCTCGACCTTGGTCACCCTGACATTGACCACCGTCGGGCTGAGCTTTTCGGAAAGCTCCGAGAAGGACCCCGGGGTGACCACAGATGCCAGCTCCGGTGCCTTGACATCCGGCGCGTAATCTTCCGCCATGGATGTACCGGTCATGTTCAGCCCCGAGGCGACCATCAATCCGATAATCAGAAAGGACACGGCGACCATGCCCATTTCCTTTATCCCATAGCGTTTGGGAATTACCTTTCCTCTTGTTCGGAAATTCATATCCAATCCTCCTTTGTTTCTTCTCAAACGTGGATGTTTCCCCGACATGTCAACGACCTTCATGACTCGCGGGCAACTCTGTTTTCCCGATTTCGAGAGAAAGATAACCAGGAGAGATTAACGGGGGATTAATGGAAGATTAAAATCCATTAATAATAAAATTACTTCGTAATTTTATGGGGTTAGGAAAAGAGTTACGCAGGTAGGTATTTTGTTGGGTTGATAAGCTAAACTACAGGATTAGAGGAATAGGAATGCAGGGCCTAAAAGCGGAGGTTTACACGCCGTAGGAGTGTTCGGCGTTAGATGGGCTTTTGAAATCACTTCTAGTCGAGCCACACAATCACCTGGCGCTTTAAATCAATAGAATACCTGAACTCTCCCAGAAAGCTCATGCCCAGGAGTCCATTATACTCGGTGGGTGCACCGGCTTGTTTGATAACGACGACCTTGGCATTTTTTTGGATTTTCGGTCCCACCTTCAGATACTCTACTTTTAGACCTTTTGCATCAAGCTCGGCGCCACCGGCCACAACCGCCGTCAAGGGGATATAATCTTCGATCTGATAGGTCTCTGTTGCCGGCTCGTATACCGCAGTGTATTCAGCGCCGGTGTCCACCAAAAGCTTCATGTTGATCTGGCGCCCTTTGTACCCGAAAGTAACGGGTACAATAACTCCGTTTCCGAGCCGGGTAAGGGGTGTTTCGCGCTCATCGTCGGCGGATTCCATCCCGCTGGCATCTTTGATGGCAGGTGGTGCGGAAACCACTTCCTTCCAAGAGCTCGAGGCTTCGACACCTTCGGGAGGAGGCTCATTGGAATAGTTTTTGACACCGTTTTCATCCGTCCAGCTGTACATCTCGGCAAACGGAACACTTGCAAACAGGATGACCATCAAGATCACACATGTGAAACCGACCCATCTCATAAGCCACCTCTCTCACAGGATGTTGGGGAGGTTGTTTCGGCGCTAATCCGGATTAGAGTGAGCGTCATATTTGCTTTCCGATTGAACGGGTACCAACCTCACGGTTACTGTGGGCGGGTACGGCGTGTCGAGGCGAAGCCTTGGCGAAGACCGATGCCCCGCTCTACGAAAAACGTGACGTAGGGCCGGTCACAGGCCGCTGCTGAAGCTATGGCCCGCAGGCTGTACCGGCCTGATTCGGTTCTGAAACGGAACATATTTTTGCCAATAGCTATAAAACCAGTCGTATCTACATACCATAACATCATTTAGGTAACCGGCAATACCCGTCAGGATACGGGAGCGCAAAAGCGCATTCACCGCCGGGTCAATCCGCTCGGGGTACCAGCGGCAACCGGATCCGAAAGGTACTTCCCTCTCCGGGTTGGCTATCGACATCGATCCTGCCACCGTGGGCCTGAGCAATCGATGCGGCGATGCTGAGGCCCAGGCCGGCTCCCTTTTCCTTACCGGCGGAAGCCCGGTCGGTTCTGAAGAATGGATTGAAAACCTGCTCCTGTTCTTCGAAGGTCAGACCACTTCCCGTATCCGCTACTTCAATTACGGCAGAGTTGTCGTCTTGGGAGAGAGCCAGGGTTACCTTTCCATTTTCCGGGGTATATTTGATGGCATTATCGACCAGATTCAAAATCAGTCGGTGAAGCCACTCCGGATCCCCATCAACGGCAATTGTCTCCATGGTGCCCAGATCCAGGACAACACCTCTATTTTTGGCCAGGATGGCGGTGCGTTCGTAAACTTCCATCACCACTTGTGCCAGATCCAAATTCCGATATGCCATTCGAAACATTCCGGCATCGCTGCGCGAGAGCAATAAAAGCCCTTCCACCAGATCGGAAATCCGATCAATTTCTTCCAGCGCACTGGTTAAAACATGCTCATACTCTCCAGATGACCGCTCGGAACGAAGAGCGACTTCCAGTTCACCTTTTAAAATGGTCAGCGGGGTTTGCAATTCATGGGAGGCATCTGCACTGAACTGTCGCATCTGTTGAAACGACGTATCGAGCCGCTCCAGCATGGCATTGAGGGTAATCGCCAGTCGGTCCAATTCGTCACCGCCTCCGGGCTCATCCAACCGTTCGGAAAGATCTTCTCCACTGATGCGTCGCGCAGTAGACGCCATTTGATCCACCGGCCGGAGGGCTCGTCGCGCCAGCAGCATCCCCCCGCCACCGGCCAGGATCAACGCCAGGGGCAACATGGCTGCAAGCGCTATTAAAAACTGCCGTTTGGTACGAACCACACTTTCCAAAGACATACCGACTCTGACCAGGTTGATGACTCGGCCGGAATCGATCACCGGCATGGTCACCACACGCACCGGCTGCTTTTTTACATTGGAAAAAGTTTCAAATGTGGAAAGACCCTGGCCAGCTCTTTGGGCCGCCTCAGGACTGAGTGGAAACTGCTGAAAAGAGTTTTGCTGTTGCTGAGCGCCCGGACGTTCCCGGGGATCCCGCATATCGAAATACCGGTCCATGGGGGAAAAGCCAAAGAAGCGTCGAAATGCGGCATCGATGTCGGGTGGGAAGAATGGAGCGGATCGGTCGCGGGCTTGACTGGCGAGCGTCCGCGCCACGCCATCCAGCGCATTGTCCACCTCCCGGGCCAGGCTGTAGCCCAGAAGGCCATAGGTGGCAACCCCGAGAAGAACGAAGGTGAGTGTCAGAACCGCCGTGTACCAGAGCGTCAAACGTGTCCCGATAGAGCGGAAACCCATGGATCACTCCACTTTCATGACATACCCAACCCCGCGGACGGTATGTATAAGTCTGGTGTCACGGTCGGCGTCGATCTTCTTCCGAAGGTAATTGACGTAGACATCGATGACGTTTGTTTCGGTGTCGAAATCCTAATCCCACACGTGCTCGGCGATCATGGTCCGCGTCAGCACCCTGTCAGGATTCTGCATAAAGTAATCGAGCAATGAAAACTCTTTCGGTGTCAGGTCTATTTTCTGCTCATCGCGATAAACGACCCGCTGGGCCGGATCGAGTTTCAGGTCAGCGATCTGAAGCAGCGGCGGCTGAGTGTCTGCCTGCCGCCGAAGAAGGGCCCTGACCCGGGCCAGCAGTTCCTGAAATGCAAACGGTTTTGGCAGATAATCGTCCGCCCCGGTATCCAGGCCGAGCACCCGGTCCTCGATGGATGCCCGAACGGTGAGCAATAAAACCGGTGTAGATACTTTCTGGGATCGCATCTGTTTCAGAACGCTCAACCCGTCCATTTCAGGAAGGTTCAGATCGAGAATGATCAGATCATGAATCCTGTCCAGTCCCATGTCCAGCCCGGTTCTGCCGTCCAAGGCCAGGTCGACGGCGTACCCCTCTTCTTCCAGCCCCTTCTTTATGAAGCTGGCGACTTTTTTCTCGTCTTCGACAACCAGGAGTCTCATCGGCAAGCAGGGGTAAAGCACACCTTCCGTGTAGGTTGCCTACGGCCGATACGCTTGAAAACGGGTCGGTTTTAACATTATTCGTCACTAAGGATCGACGGAACAGATCGGTTACTCTGGATGGTTGATGACGATTTCCTCGATCTTTTCAGGCTTGATATAGATGTTTCCCAACTCGTTGGTCATAATTAGAGGACCGCTGAAGGTATTGTAGATATTTTCATTTTCTACCGTCACGGGATAGGTTCCGCCTGAGATAAGCACAATTTGAAACCATCCCTCGGTTTGACGCGTGATGCGGGAAATCTTTTCGATTTTCACGTCGACAGGGTTCCCCTGGTACTCGAACCTCAATACGCCATCCCGCTGGGGAGTGGGAGCCATCACATTTCCCTTAAACGTTGACCCATCGTCTGTTTTTATACTTCCCTGAAATTCGACATCCGCGTAAGCTTGGCCGCTGATGAACAGTAGAAATAAAACGTAAGTTATAACTTTAGCAGGGTTGATCATAGGGGTATCCCTTTCTCTTTGAAAGACCCTTCGATTTTGCTTCAGCGATAGACATGTTGGCTCGCCTCATCAGCGGCGGGCATAACGTTTACCCGAAAAGCGAGCTCGGAGAGTTTCATAATATCGTTGCACGATTTTATCGAACCTCCTTTATAAACACCATGACCCCATCCGGAAAATGCCTTCTGAGCTCGGTTGCTTTTCCAGAGAAGGAAATGGTCGCCCCATTTTCAATGGTATTGGATTTTCCGAACATCTCATCGGCATACAGCGTCACCAACACTTTATTGCCGCAATCAACGGTGATGGTATACGCTTCGTCTTCATCCACATCATTAAAAGTGAATCTTCTGATGGTGCCGCTGCCGGAAAAACTGTTCCCCCGAATCTGATCCTCATTGAAATTATCCATCTGTTCCGCCGTCATGGTTGCTGCCCGGCTCGCCATGGTACAGATATCGGACGCCATGACCGGAATCGCACTGACACCGAACATCAAGAAGAAGCATAAGATTATCCTCACGCGCATGATGGCCTCCTTCATGGTTTCAATCCAGAATACAATAAGTTAACGACCGAATCAAACATCGAGTGCATCTGCCGCAACACTATATCAATATGGGGTCAAACCTTGATTATTGACTTACAGACCCCCGCGTGCCGTCATTATTACTTTAAGACACCAACCACTTTTTCGATGTCAGGGAGGAACGAGACGATCGTAAATCAATAATCAAGGTTTGACCCCTTTTTCTTTTTGGCGCAGAAAGTTCACCTGATAGGTCTGCCCCGCGGTCGGTTGGTGGTACAGACCGGCGAAGGCATCCTGTTCCTTGTGATAGGTCAGGCTGTAGGTAGCCCCGGGGTCTCCCCCCACATCTCTGAGTTCCACGTATACGCGGGTGTATTCGTTTTCCTGAGCTGCATAGGCCAGCGACACATTGATGGGATGAGGATTATAGTAGGTGGCCTTTAACTTCCCCCCAGTGTGCACCCCATTAATTTCCAGGATATAGCCGCTGTCGGGCCGGCGCCATCGACCGACGAGTTTCTGAAATTCGGCCTGGACCGCGTTCGGTGGCGTCGATCGAACGAAATCGTCAGTGGAGGTCTGCCCCGATAATTTGAGGGATGTGGAACTTTGATCACTGGATGTTAGCAGCAGACCCCCCAGGGCGACAGCGAAGACAACGAATAGAAACCCCACAATGAGAATCAACCGTTTCTGGTTCCGTGGGATCCTCTTCTCTAATGGTTTCTTCGGCGAAGGTATTGAACCCATTTTTAGCAAAAGGAAATCATGTGGATAAGTATCTGAATAAAGGGCATTTTATCTCTGATGAGTTATACACGTAAAGGGAGGAGGTGTCAAAATCGAGTTCGGCCGACACTGGTCAGGGCCCTTCCGTCAGTATAGATTATCTGCACTGGTTGGCCTAGGGCTGCTTGACCAGCCCCATTTTGATATCTGGTTTTTCAAAAGAGCCCTGGATGTCGACATGAACCTCGGTAAGGCTGTCCACCGGTTTGCCGAACAGCGGGATGGCTTTGAGAACCTCTCCCACCAGCCCGAGGGTCCCCAGGTTAACAGCAAAATCCAACTGTTCATTCACCATGTCGATACGCCCCCGACCCGCCATATTCATGGTATCTCCCTTTAATTGGAGGCTGTTAACATCCAGAATCCCCTTTGAAAACACAGTCTGAGTCGTGAGGGTCTTGTAGGTCATCCCGTCTTTATCGAAATCACGAAACAAGGATCCGGACAAAAGTCCCTGGACGCTGGTCAAGGACAGAATTTTTGCCATCAACTCACCGGATTGACCAATTCTGCGAAACACACCTGGACCCATCTGCGCATCCAGGTTGCCCTCCAGGCTCGCCAACAGTTTTTTCTTACTGCCGGTTCTTCCGCTCAGTTGACCTTTTAAGAACACCGGACCAGTCACGGATGACTCGGGTAGGCCAGCAACATCCGCCAATACGTCCACCGGAATGCCCGAAACAGCAGGTGTTACGGAAAAAGGAACTTGCTCCGGGTTGCGCAGGTCGGCCGTTCCGATCATGGAGACACGCCCTTGCCCGGATCCGAATTGAAGGTCATAGGTCTTTATGATGCCGCTATCATAAAGCGCTTTCAGGGAGAGATTCTGAAAAGCCAGCCCCCGGTATTGCCCTTTTTCAGCTTTTACAATCACCTGGGCCTTGGTCTGTTTGGCGATGGGAGGTAGCTCTACTCGTTTTTTGGCGGGTTTACCCTTTTTCCCTTTAGAGACCGAAGGGCTGTCGTCCGATGCAGGTTTTGGCACCAGTCGATCCAGGTTCAGATTTGGTGATGTGGCCGCCAACTGGACATTGGGGGCGGCCGGATTGACGATTTTACCGGTCATTGACAGAGGCTGATCGTTCAATTTTCCGGTCAGGCGCTTGATGGAGGCGGTGTTCCCGACCATGTCAATTTCGGCATCGGTCTGCTGCACCGTGTAATCGCGAGTTTTGAGGCTGATCTGCTGTGCGGTCAGCGCGCCGTTGAGACGGGATTTGGCCGGATCACTGTAAGGGATATACATATCCACGTCCATGGTGACTTTCCCGGAAAGGCCTGTCGCTTTCAGCGCCGGGCTCAACTCACGTAAGTTCGCCAAATCCAAATTCTTTGTATACGCCTTGGCATCGATGACAGCATCCGGCGCTCCCAATTTACTGAACCTGCCAGAGAGGCGGAGCGGCGCGTGGTTCACCCTGGCTGAGATCTTTTTCAGAGAAAGGGTGGTAAACTGTTTTCGGCTCAAGCCTACCTGTCCACTGAGGTCCTCCATGACCACTGCCGCCGGGTAAGTGGTGGCCCGGACGTCTTCGAGTTTAAGGGCCCCTGTGGCCCTCCATTTATCTATATTTCCGAGATCCATGGTCACCGTGAGATCCATATCGGCCTTTCCACTCAGACTCTTCAAGCCGTATTGGTTCAGAAGTTTTTCCACGGATTTGTGGCGGGTGGTCGCGATGCGCATCGGTCCTTTGGCCATGACGACAAGTTTCGGCTTCGTTACGATATCCGTTGCCTTGATGTGCATCGTGGGCAAAGAGACCGGGCCGATGCGTCCCTGGGCATCGGTAACAGACAGTGCGGACTTTTGAAGATCGATGTTTCCGCTGAGACCTTCAACGCCGGGCATTTTCCCGGATGGCCGCATGGATACGCCGGACACCTTGGCCGCCAATTCGAGCCGGGGCAGAAATTCAGAGAACTTGCCGGGCGGATCAGACAAATCGACATCACGAACGACAGCTCGTTCGATGAGCGCCGATCCGCCGCCTTTCAATACTTGCCGCACCACGGCGCCATCGGCGCCGAACTGCTTCCAGGGAATGAGTGGAGCCAACGCCGCCAATTGAAAATCGGTTCGAACCTCGGCTTTCTTCAATATCGGCCGATCATCTCCAAGGTTCAGGATGCTGCCTTCGCCGGACAGTTTAATATTGGGACCGATCCGACCCCGGGTCTCTGTAAACGTCGCATTGCCGTTTTTAAGGGTGATTCGGGTGGAGATATCCTCGAAGATCGGAAATTTCGGGGAAGGCTGCAGGGACATTCCGCCTGCTGTCGCTGTCGAATCGATCTTCGCCAACCATTCCGCAGCAGTGGTCGGCGGCTTGGCCAATTCGATATCTGCGATCACCGCCTCTTGGATCGTGATGTTGCCGCCCCGCGCCATGGCCTTTTGAAACGGTTCAGCACCGGGCCCCAACTGTTTCCACGGAATCAGGGGATCGACTTTCGGAAGGGACGCCAAATCCGCCGATAGGCGGGTACCTTTAAGGACCGGCTTACGGTACCATGGCTCCAACGTCCCGGATGCGATCGCAGAAAGCATGCCGCGTTGGATGGTCAGTTTGTCCACCGTAAATTTCTCCGGGTTTACGGTCGCGCTGAATGTGACGACCGTATCCGCTCCTGAAATCGGCGCCTCCCAGCGCTTCGGATCCGTGTAGGAGAATCCGGCAAGATCGATGCGCCCGTCGATTCGGTGCCGGCTCATCAAGTTGCCGTCATAGGTTGCGGAAACGGAGAGGTGCCCTCCCAATCGTTTCGCCATCGGGTTCTTGGGAAAGTAGGTTTTGAGAGCGTCCACATGAAGCGCCGCAATGGTGGCATTCAGATGTAATTCCGGATTGTCAAAGGTCAGTCCGGCGTTTAGCCCCGACAGACTTCCGGTAGCGGAGACCTTTCCGAGACCTCGCGGATCGGCGTCCTGAAACGATGTTAGAAATTCTATTTTACTCCCAATGGCAAGGTTCTTCGCTTCGAATCTCACCCCTTTGAAAACCCGTTTCACCTCCTGATCGGGAACCGTAATTGCATCGATCAACTCGATCCGGTCGATATTGACGGAAAAATAAGTGACCTTCTCAATCGGAAGTTTGGATGACACGGGGGACGGCATCTGGTCCGGCTGTCCGGTATTTCCTACCGGATCTCCCCGCCGATTGCCGGGCGCCAGGATCAGGCTGGCTTCCGGGCCTTCAAGGATCACATCCTTGAGGACAACTGTTCTGGCCAGAAGTGGAGGTACAGACACTTTTACATAAACTCGGGAGAAACTTGCGCTGCCGGAAAAGGCATCGGCACCTGAGATATCCAGTCCGTCTGCTTCGACCCAGACGCCATTTGAAATTCCCCAGGTCATGCGTCCCAGACGAACCTCCCCGCCAACGGCCTCCTGGATCACGGAGACGATGCGTTTGTGATGGCGATTGGGGTCGATCAAAATCGGCAGGGCCACCGCAAGTGCGATGAGAAGAACTGCGGTGATGCCGGCAACAATACCGATGATTTTCCAGGACCGTTTTGTCATGCCCATATCATAGGACAGTTATCCGAAAATCCAAACGCCGTATCGTGTGCGCCAGAGGAGGGCCGGTAGTCCGGTGACCAGGCAAAATATGACTGCCGTACCAATGAGACGAAGCGCCGCACTCCGGATGCGAACCGAACAGGCATTCTCCAGTTCCGGATAGTGGGTCCGGAGACCGGTAGCGATCCATGCGAAAAGGCCTTCCAGCCCCACCACGGCGACGCAAAAGAACAGGATAAAACCGATAAAGTGGTGTTCCGCCAGAAACAGGCACCAGGGGCACTGGTGCTGCAGGACGCCATAGATATAGGCCGAAAAGATATGAATAAGGGTGTACACTGCCACCGGTGTCCAGAGAATCGATAAAATTCCCAACAGCGATACCGTGGGGGTGTTTCGAAACCGTGGGCCGGCAGCAACGGCGGTGCCGAAGGTGATCACCAGTACACTGAGCACGATAAATGCCCAGACCTCCGAGGCTTCGGGAAGCCCCGATAGTTCCATCCCCGATGCGCCGGTGTTGAGTCGATCATACACCAGTGTGCAGCAGTCGACCGGATTCCGGACATCCATTCCCAGACTTCCGTTCAACGTGTCCACGAAGGCCATGATTTGAAGCGGAACGCCGATCAGCAATATCCGAGCACCGAGCATGGTCAGGGGGGCTTTGGGCTGGGTGCGGTTCAGTTGATCAATACCGAGCCAGACAAAGAGTACCGCCATAGAGGACAGTCGAAACATGATCGCACGCCCAAAGAGCCCATCGGCAGACTGGCACACCCCGGTTCCGCACATGGCTCCGGGAATGATTTCGGGCAGAATATTCGAGATGCCGATCAGCAGAAGGGTCGAGGAGAATAAAAGTCCGGCCAATCCTAACCGACCGGCAATGGCGGCGACTTCGCTTTTGCGTTCCAGCAAGATCTGACCCGTGTCTGCGGATCCGGGATTCCAGTTGAGTAAAATTCGGAAACCGGTGACGGCAGCGGACAGGATCGCCGCAAGGCTGATCAAATCAAGGAGGACAACCGAAATCAGCAAAGAGTGGGCGATCATATCATTAACCCGATCATTGCATGAAATCTTTTCAGCATTGGGTTAACAAACGTAAATAGTGAAATGTCCCTGTTAACTGAGTTTTCCATCCGAGATACTGATGACCACTTCTGGGGGAAAAGCCTCCTCCAACCGGACATCATGGGTGGTAATGACAACGGTTGCCTGATCGGCCGTGAGTTCCTCGAAAAGCCGAAGTAAGCGTTCCAGGCTCCGGGTATCCTGGTGGGCCGTCGGTTCGTCTGCCAGAAAAAACTGTGGCCGGCATGCCACGGCTCGTGCAACCCCCACAATCTGCTGTTCCCCACCGGATAGGGAGGCGACGGGTCGACCGGCCAACTCCAGCCCTCCCAATCGCTCCAGGGCGTTCAGGGCCCTGGGGCGGACTTCATGAATGTGCCACCCCTGGGGAATCAGGGGGAGCATAATATTCTCCAATGCGTAAATACGGCTCATCAGATGGGGTTGCTGAAAAACGATCCCCACCTTTCGCCGCCACCGGTCCCGGTGGGCGCTAATCCATCGCGAAACCGGCTCCCCGTCGGCAAACACTTCACCGGAGCTGGGTCTCAGTAAACCTGCGAGAACATGCACCAGGGAGCTTTTCCCGGCACCGATGGGCCCGGAAATCACCCGCAGCGCGCCGGCGGGGAACTCCGCATCGATACCGTCTAACACCACTTGATCCTTGGGTTCCGCAGTGTTGCGCACCAGACAGACATCTCGGCAGATGAGACCCTTTCGCGCCATCACAGCACCCCTTTTTCGAGAAAATCCTGAACATCCGCCGAGGCGCTGCTCAACGCCGGGAACACAACGCCGGCCACGAAGGGAACGAGCACAAGTGCGGCCACTTCCAGAAGCAAAATCGAGGCGCCGGACACATCCAGGACCAGGTGTACGGGCACCTCACGCCACCCGAGCAACCAGCGCCCTGCCCATTCGGCTCCTGTCCAGTATACCAAGCCATAGGCCGCGGCACATCCCAACGCAACGGATGGCATACCGATCATCAGGGCCCGATACAAGCTCATCCGAAACACATCACGGGTACCCCAGCCGAGAGCTTTGAGCAATCCGATTTCATATCTCCGGGCATACCGGTCCCGAACGGCTGAAAGAACAACGAGCCCCAGTGCCAGGATTGCCGGTAACAGGGCTACCGTTGCAATGCTTCCGCGTCGAAAGATTCCTCCCTGAACAGCTTCCATGGACTCGTGCCGGGTAGTGATCTGAACCGGCCAGGGAAACGCTTGGATCAAATCCGGCAAGATGGCCGTTGCCTCTTCTGCGTGGAATACGTCAATGATGAGATCGCTGGCATGTCTTTCAGGGATGTTGAGCAATTCCCGGGCATCATCCGGGTGAAGCAATACCAGGTCATGGGTGAACAGGCTGGAATCTGTAGAAAACGTCCCCACAACCGAGAGTGTTCTCTCCTGTTTTGTCGCACCTCGAAGGGATAGTGTGGACCCATCTGTAGTGACTCCGATACCGATAATGGCCTCGCCAGGTCCGGGACGGCGTGGGAGCGTATCCGGAACCCGCCCCGCACCGAGGGATCCGGGTGAGGCGATCACGGTCAGCACTCCGGATGGCCCCCGAACCACACCCCAGGTGCGCGTTTCAGCCCGGATAACCCCGGGTATCGATTTAGCCGCCTCGATGGATTCTCTTTCAGGAATGGGCGCCCACCCGCCCGCATTCAGCCTTCGAACCACAAGAGATGGTGATTCGGCCATCAACCGGGTGATCGTTTGAGCCATGGAATCGGTCAATATCAACGCCAAGGAAAGCATCCCGACCAGCAATGCCAGGGCCGCTCCCGTCAGTAAGACATCCCAAGGACGGCGCAACATGTCACGGACCGACCAGAGCAGGAACGCGTTATCCAGTGGTGGGATCATGGTCCGGATCTATCTCCGTTGAGGGGGATAATGAGGAGTGCCGGCTCTGTTCCAAATATCGGGAGCGTGGGTGAAAAGCGAAGATCGACGCCGTCCCGGGAAAACTGGGGGTGTCGCAGCATCCTCCCGGAGGGGATCAGGGCGGGGTACTGAAGCCCCAATTCACGGAAGAGGGCCCTGTCCATGGTGTTGGGTCTTTCTGCACGGAGTTGTCCGTCACCGGCGATGATCGCCAGGCAAGAAGCGGTTAGAAGCAGAAGGGCTATAAGAAACCTTCTGGCCGCATGGATCCGGTCAGCACCGATGATCCGGTCGCTCAAGGAAGAAGCAGCCGCAGGGCTTGAATTCATCACTTTTTTGGTTTGGATCGCTTGCCGGTGATGGCCCGCCATTTCTCCGGATCCATTTCCTGGAGCCGGAAGGAAATCTTGCCGCCGTGACGCCCGATAAAGGCATCGAAGTCTTTCTGGTTTCGAAGCGGGACAAGGGCAGGTCCCATGGGGCCGATAATATCCGACCCGGCGATCCATATCGCATCCCGGGCATCCATTTCCGTTCCGGTAAAATAATCACGGACAATCGGTGTATGCAGCATACTCTTGTTGATTCCCAGAAACGCATCAGGGTGCATCCAAGAACGGATCATACAGCCGGTGCCGCAGAAGTAATACGTGGTCCCATTTTTCAGCTGAATGGCGCTGGCGAATTTCGAATGGTTTTTGACTTTCATCGCGCATACGGGGCACCGGTCCTGATCACTGATATGCATGTGTCCCTGATTATCCACCGGTTCACGCCCTGCCACAGGGGCAGCCGAAGTGACCGTGTGCTGGGCGATTCGTATGGAGGCATCCTCGCCACATGCCGTGCCGACCAGCTGTGAAGAAGCCATCATTAAGGGCAGCAACATCGCTACCAGAACAATTCCACGCCATACATAGATCCGGATTCGGGTCAGATTCATTTGTCTCGACTCCCTTTTCTGCCTTGCTTCTTAAGAAACATTAAAATTCATGATTCGAACCATTTTCAAAGTTTTCCGCCACTGTCAAGACAGAGACAAGGGAAATGCCTAAAATATAAATTGCCTAAAATGCCTAAATCTGAAATGTGGGTAACCCAGCTATGAATGTATATTACTCGCTTTCGGGGCACAACGAGGATTCTTTCGGAATACTTAGGCACCGCGTTAAGCTTTTTATTTCATTTTAGGCATTTAAGGCATTTTTGGCACTTCAGGCATTTTAGATATTTAGGACATTCAACACATGATATCGCTCACAGCTATTGATATCTACTCCATGTTTCTCCTGGGCTTTCTGGGCACCGGTCATTGTATTGGCATGTGCGGTCCACTGGTATTTGTAATCCCCGGCAGTACCGGAAAATTTGCTCCCCATCTGTACTACCATGCCGGGCGGGTACTGACCTATACAGCAATGGGTGCTCTGATGGGAGGCATCGGAGCCGGCCTAACCCTTATTGCGGCGGCCACCGGATCGGAACCGACGGTATGGATCGTTCGTACTCAGATCGTCATCTCCCTGGCTGCGGCGGCATTTCTTGTCTATTTCGGGCTGTCTCGCATCGGGATATTTGCCGAGCCTCGGTGGATGGGTGTTGCTGAACCGAAGCGGGTACCAGGGCTCAGGAAAGTGCTCCAGCAGTCAATGACTACCGGAAATCGGGGGGCCATGTTCCTCACCGGGCTTATTCTTGGCTTTCTCCCTTGTGGGCTGTCCTATGCCGCCTTCGCACGAGCCCTGCCAACCGGAGGAATCCTTTCCGGTGCGATTCTGGTTCTGGCATTCGGGCTCGGTACAGTCCCGGGACTGCTTTTGGTCGGCGCCGGTTTTTCCAGTGTGGCCAGACGCTACCGTAAACAGTCCGATATCCTCTCGGGGATTTTGATGATCGGTATGGGAGCGTTCCTGGCATTTAAAATAATTCATAAATTCTTATAAAATAAAGGATTCCAGGATTCGAGGGGTCAAGGGTCCAAGTGGGAAGGAAAATTTGGTCTCACCTTTAGAATTTGATTTTCTTGTATTTCACTTGAATCCTTGAATCCTTGACCCCTTGGATCCTTTGAGAGCACGCAGAAGAAACTTGAAAGATCCAAAGGCTGGCACTACTTAAAAATGAATGCTGAGGTGTTCGGCCCTCTTTCTTGACGCAAAATGATGTTCAATGATAGATTTTGTTTCCCCGGCGTTCTCGCACATGGCATGAAAGTGATACGATTTTGACGGAATCATCTTGCAATCCATACACCGGTTTCGCCCGGATCAAACTATTCTGGGCCTTATCCCGAACACCCCATGGCCTGCTGGATATGGCTACACCGGCGGCCGCGGCCCTGCTCTGGCTGGGAGCCATCCCACCCCTTCACATCGTGGTTTTGGGATTAATTACCACCTTTGCCGGATATACAGCCGTGTATGCGCTGAATGACGTTGTTGATCATCGCATTGACCGGGAAAAACTTGGGATCGGGGGGGATCGGTGCGCCGAGAACTACCTGGATGCCGTCATGGTTCGCCACCCCATCGCCCAGGGGTTTTTAAGTTTTCGCGACGGTTTGATCTGGGCCATTGCCTGGGGTGCATTGGCGCTTGTCGGGGCATACCTGCTCAACCCGGTCTGCGTCCTCATATTTTTGGCCGGCTGCGCGTTGGAGGCAGTGTATTGCCTTCTGCTGAAAATCACCCATTTCCGAACGTTTGTCAGCGGCGCCGTCAAAACCACGGGTGCCATTGCTGCAGTCTATGCAGTAGATCCCAATCCGTCGGTTGTGTTTTTGATTTTTGTGTTTCTGTGGCTCTTCTTCTGGGAAATCGGAGGCCAGAACGTACCCAACGATTGGGCGGATGTCGAAGAGGACCGGCGGCTGAAGGCCCGAACCATACCGGTCATCTACGGACCGGATCGAGCGACCGTTATTATCATGGCCACCCTGATTACCGCAGTCTTGTTAAACATAGTGGTATTAATTCTTTCTCGTGCGAATTTTCACGCGGTATATCTGCTGGCTGCCCTCAGTATCGGTTTGGTGTTGCTGCTGTTGCCGGCCATGCGGTTGTACAACTCGAAAGACAGGACGGACGCCATGGCCCTCTTCAACAAATCCAGCTATTATCCTCTTTCCATGCTTCTGCTGGTGGTCGCACGGATCGCCCTTCCCTTTTAAACTCGTTCCGGCGTCCGGAAGTAGCGATTTTCATGAATCCGGGCGACTTGTTTTCAAAGTAAACTCTGCTGAAAGGAAGGTCTCGATGCTTCCAAACATTCATCGAAGAGCGCGTCTCATCCTATCCTTTGTGTTCATCATCCTATTTTCAGCGGTTGCCGTCTCCCCTGTGCTGGGAGCAGATAAAAACGCCCCTGTGGAGAAAGACGCGACCATCCTCCGGGTCGGTATTTCCGCAAATGCGGCCCCGATCGCCTACAAGCAGGGGGAGAAGATTGTAGGTTTAGAGCCGGAATTGGCCGCAGGCCTTGCCGCCTTTTTAAAAAAACGGCTGGAGCTTGTGGAACTGGACTGGAAAGATCAGATCCCGGCTCTTCTCGAGGACCGCACGGACATCATCATGTCCGGCATGACCATTACGAAAATGCGTCGGATCCGGATCGCATTTACCGATCCGTATTTAAGAACCGGGCAGATGGCATTGATCCGAAAGGTGGAACGGCGAAACTATCCGGTCGGTTTCTTTGCCATCCAGGGACTGGCGCCTGTCATGAATATCGGCGTGGTCGAAGGAACTACCGGTGCGGCGTTTGCCAAGAACTACTTTCGCAGCGCCAAAAGAATTCGCGGGTATAAAACATCCCGGTCGGCCATCGATGACCTCGTTTCCGGACGGATTAACATTCTGATCCATGATGGCCCCATCATCCTGATGCTGGCAGCGGAAAATGATGGGCGGGGAATCATGGCACTGCCCGATATCATGACCGAAGAGTACCTGGCATGGGGTGTCCGGAAAAATGACGTTGATCTGCTGGAGGCCGCAAATGCCTACCTGGCGGAAATTAAGTCCGACGGAACGTTGCGGGACATTGTAAACCGATGGATACCTTTAGATAACTAGACTGGGAATTCCTACCCAATTCGTGAATACAATTTATTTTTGACTTCCCCTTTCTCATCGCCTACGATGATGCTTATCCTGAGTTAAAGCCCGCAAGATGCATCTCATTCGAATGTCCAAGTGCCTTTTGGTGCCCAGCGACACTTTCGTCCACCCTTCTGAAATCTGAACTGCAAGAACAGGGCAGAATTTCTTCGATCCGTTTAGACAAACGGAAAAGACGTGAAAGGAGGGGCCCATGACTGTCAAAGTATTATTAAAACGTTACGTCCCCAAGGAAAAGGAAACCGAACTCCTTGGTTTGATCAGGGCACTGCGAACCTTGACGACAAAGCAGCCAGGTTACGTGACCGGCGAAACATATAAACGTGTCGACAATCCCGGTGAAAGTCTTGTCATCAGTATTTGGCAGTCTTCCAGTGATTGGGAACGATGGGTAAGCAGCATGGAGCGCAAAGTGATCCAGGATCAAATAGACGGGCTGTTGGGGACGAAGACAGAGTATGGGGTGTATGAGTATGTGAAAAGCCGCCTATAAACTATCTCAAAACGGCACCTCAGGGCCCATGGCGGTGTTGCGGGTCGGCTCCCAATGCTCGCATACTTACGTGTATGCTCCGCTTGCTCGCCAACCCGCGCCTTGCCACAAGCCCTGATTCACACTTTTGAGATAGCTTATGATGCTGCCTTACTCTTTTTTCAGAAGAAGAATGAAATAACTGGGATATCATAGGATTATGAGTTCCGACGATCGGGACCGGAGCTCTGATCCACACATTTGTGCCAGCTTATGATCATGCCATGAGATTTTTTTACCTAAGAGCGGGTTTGGAAGACACCCAGAATGCCAAGCCATCGGTGTTCGAGTCGGTCAAGGGTGGTGAAATCAGTCTCCTCTAATGCCCGGGTTAGATCAGGGCTCCGAAAGCGATCATGGGGGGGATGCTCAAACAACCGCCCGGCAATCGCATTCTGATACGATTCCGGATACAACTCCTCCATGTAGTAGACTCCGTCTGGCGTCAATACCCGGCGGATCTCCACAAGGGCCTGCCGCCAATCGGGAACATGATGTAGAAACCCGAATCCGAATACGCAATCTACAGCGGCCGACTTCAGGGGTAGTGCAGAGGCGTCGGCAACATCCCAGAAACGCCGGTGATCTCTGGGCTGAGATGCGGAGGCCATTCGTACCATTCGGATATCCAGATCGAACGCATACAGCCGGGACGGGTAGAAAGTGTGGTAAATCAGGGCTGCGCCGGCACCTCGGCCACATCCGATTTCCAGTATCCGCTGGCCAAAGCTGCCCGGCCGCGCTCGTTTGAACCACTCAATTTCCATCCGCTGGGCCATCACGCGCAACGGATTGTTGACTACCAACCTTTCAAACCAATTTAGCTTCACGAAAAAACGTCTTAGGATTTTATGCCGGTGTGTATGACCGCAATACCATTGGTCAACCTTCGATAGGTGACCCGGGTGAATCCGATCTGATTTAACCTTGCGGCAAGTTCGTCGGGCATGGGAAACAGCCGGATACTTTCGGTTAAAAGCATGTAACCTGCCCGATTTCGGGTAATTAGTTGACCCAGCAGCGGCATCAAATGAAAGGAGTAAACGTCATACACCCACCGAAAGGGAGGGAATGTCGGTTTAGAGAATTCCAGGCACATGAGTTTACCACCGGGCTTGAGCACCCGATGCATCTCCTGGAAACCGGTTTCCATGTGGGTCACATTGCGGATGCCGAACCCGACCATGGCGGCATCAAAATAATTGTCGGGAAAGGATATGAACTCGGCATTGCCCTGAACAAATGAGATACGGTCCTCGAACTCCTCCCGGATCACCTTCGGTCGGCCGGCATTCATCATGGTCCGGTTGATATCAAAGATCGTCACCTGCCCGCTCGGCCCGACCTGGCGTGCTGCCATGATGGCCAGGTCGCCGGTGCCGCCGCACACATCGATCACCCGGTCGCCGGATTTCAAAGCGAGCATTCTGACGGCGAGCCGCTTCCAGGCATAATGGATCCCGAAGCTGAGCAGCGTATTCATCTGGTCGTATTTTCGGGCCACCAGGTCAAAGTGCCTTGACGTTCGGGCGGTCTTTTCGCCTTCGCCCATCTTCTCGAAGCCGAAGTAGGCGCTCTTGGTGGACCGGATGTGCTCGTCGAGCTGCTTTTGCCGTCCCTGGGTGTCGGCCCAAACGGATTTGGGTTTTATAATTTGGGGCATGGTTTCTCGTAATTTGTTTTTAGTGTGTTGTGTTTGGTGTTCGGGTATTCTGTTTGCCGGTTGGCCGGTTGGCCGGTTTAGCCGGTTTTCCGGCGGTAATTTCAGAGACGCTAATCACGTCCTTTTATCATCACAATTCTAGAGCCATGATCCTCATGCAGTACCCTGGTTTCCGCATTGATCATCCAAAATCCAAAATCTAGAATCCAAAATTATCTTTTGCCATACCCAATACCTAATACCCAATACCCATATCTAATCCCGTTTCTTCAAATATCGGTCGTAAATAATCCAAGCTTTCCCGGCCGGCTTCTTCAGGCGTATCCACGTAGGGGTAAAGTTCCAGGCTGATATCTCCCCTGTAACCAAGGGACGCAATAGACTGAAATACATCGACAAAATCAATAGCGCCGTGGCCGGGAATGAGATGGCGGTGCTCTCGGCTAGATCCAATGTCTTCCAGGTGCATGTGGCCGACCCACTCGAAAAGCTCTTCCAGGGCCATTCTCGGATCTTCGCCGGCACAATAGAAATGGCCGATGTCAAAATTGATGCCAACGGCCTTCGATTGGATCCCCCGGATAAACTCTTTGAACTCACGCGTGTTCTCAATCATCAGGCCGGGTTCCGGCTCCACGAGGATCCGCACTCCGAGTTCTTCGGCGATGGGGACGACTTTTTCGATGCCCTCGTGAAACAGCTCCATCGCTTCCTTTCGTGTTGCAGGTCCCAGCGGGCCGCCTGGAGGAACGGATATATTGGAACAATCCAGCGCCTTTGCCACCCTAAGGCTATCCACGGTATGCTGAATTCGGATCTCCCGCTTTTCCTTATCCGGCTCAATCCAAGACGGCAGGTAGGTATCCCCCACTGCAAACAGGGTAAAACTGTTCACATTGGTCACCGTCATTCCGGACCCATCGATGGCCTGCTTCAGCTCCGCCAGCACGTCTCCCGGATAGTCCGGCGGATACAGATGTGGCCGGTCTCCCATGATCTCAATCCCGCGGAAACCGAGATCGGCAATTCGTCGAACCGATTCTTCCAGGCTGAACTTCACAAATGCGTTGGTGCTGTATCCAAATACCATTGCTGCTTCCTGATGTCCTATTTAACGATGGCCCCTATCTGTGTTTCGGTATGACGTAACACCGCAGAGACGCAGGGCTCGCAGAGTAAGACCATTTTTTCAGAATCCCTGAGAGGGGGATTCTGAAAAAGCTCCGCTCCATGAAAAGATTGAGCATGAGCGAGTCATTTCAAGCAAATATTTTTGCCTTTCGCCCTCTCAGCGAAAGGCAAAATAATGTGATGTGCTTTGCGATCTTTGCGTCTTTGCGGTGAGATGCTTGTCATTCAAGTTTGGCGACGCATTCCGATTCGAGCCGGGAGAGCGCCGCCAGTTGTTCCGGATAGGTAATCGGAGCGTTTTCACCGACAGGCTTTTTGAAGTAAAAGCCGAGTTCCGCCACGGGACCTTTTCTTCCCAGCATCTGCAGAATGGCCATCCACCGGGCCAGATCCAGCGCCATGGGAGCGGCCAGAATGGAATCCCGGCCCTGAAGATTGACCCGGACACTCATGGGCATATCGAACAGCCCAAGCATATCGATGACGTCCCAGGCCTCCTTGGCATCTCCCCGCGGCGGATAGTAATCGATATGAACCCGGTGGGTGTCGGTACCGTATCGCTCTCCCACAGAATATCCCAGGGCTTCATCCAGCAGGCTCGTTTTATTGGCCAGTTTGCACCTGGCCCGGTCGGGATCCATAAGGTTTTTACCGTCCTCGTTACCGAGGATATTCATACTGTACCATCCATCCACATAAAGATGTCTTGCCTTCAGGGCTGACGCCAGCACCAGCTTAAAGTAGGTCTGACCGGTTTTCCCGTCCCTTCCGCACAACGGTACCCGCATCTCGTCCGCCTGATCGATCAGTGGAGAGGTCTCTATGTCATTCGGTGTAAAATTGACAACCGGCACACCGGAGTGCACCGCGGCCAGCGCATACGCCATGTCCGGGAACTGGCCGAAAGACAACTCTCCATATATGCGGCCCAAATCCTGACAGGTATCGGCGTCCGCCCCGGCACAGGCCGGCAGCAGGTTGATCAACACGGGGAGACAACCCGGATAGTGGCCACGGAGCTGCTCGATGTCGGCCGTAATCCGATCCACCGCGATGTGCATGGATTCGCCCGCACCCGGTGGTGTGATCATCGGGATTGCATCCAACTCATCGGCAAGTTCTGCCTGGATAGAAGCGGGAAGCACCCGATGCACTCCCGCACAGTCCCGCAGGCTTTCCGTTCGTACATCCCAGCCGCCCATATGAATTGTTTCCAGGGGAATGACCTCAGTGAACAGCCGGGCTGTATTCAGATAATCGGAAACACCGGCCCTCCCTTTTCGCAAGCCGGCACAAGCCGCGGCCAGCGTTGTCCCGATAGCCCCTTTTCCGCCTGCAACCAGGATCAGCAGGGGGCGGGATTGAAAATGGTCTGAAATGGTCATGTCAGGTTTCCAGATTGTAATATGTCAGCTTTCAGTAAGTCCTTCATGAATTGTAATCACGGCGCGTGTCTGGGTCATTAAAATCCGAAGCACGAAAACCGAAATCCGAAACAATTTTCAAAAAAGAAAAAAACAGAATACTCTGTAATATGTCTCTATTCAGCATTCGTCTTAATAAGCAGTAGTGTATTGCCGATAACGCTGAGGCTGCTCAGAAGCATCGCAGTCACGGCAACCAGCGGCGAAAGAACTCCGCCCATGGCCAGCGGAATACTGATTCCGTTGTAGAAAAAAGCACAGACCAGGTTCTGTCGGATCTTTCGGTTGACCCGTTCCGCAAGTTCCAGAAATTCAATCACCTGCTCCGGATCGCTCCGCATCAGGGTGATATCGGCGGCGTCACTGCCGAGGTGACTTCCCGAATGAACAGCAATGCCAAGATCAGACTGGGCAAGAGCCGGTGCATCGTTCACCCCGTCCCCGACCATGGCAACCCGCCATCCTGAGGATTGGAGCCCTGAAATCACGGCCACTTTGTTGTCCGGTAGTTGCCCCCCCCGGGCCTCCTCAATGCCAACTTCGTCGGCAACCGCCTGGGTGGTGGCCTCCCCGTCACCGGATATCAGACCCGTTTGGAGATGTCGCTGTTTCAGGGCGTTGACGGCCTCCGCAGCGCCCTTTCGCAACCGATCCCCGAAAACGAGAATTGCGGCCGGCTGATCGTCGATGGTCATATAAACGATTGACCGGCTGGAATCAATGCCCGCTTTCAACTTTTCCCATATCCCGCGATGTGGCTCAAATCCGACCCCGATGAAGTCTTGTGCTCCAAGCCGCACAATGTGTCCCTCCCAGGTACCGGAAACGCCATTTTCCGCGATCTGGATGTCGTCGATGTCCAGAGCGGATACACCGGCCTGCTCGGCATATTTACGAATCTCTACGCCGATATAATGATCGGCCCGCTGCTCCAATCCGGCAGCGATGGCGGCCATCCGATCTTCCAAAGCCGTGTCGGTAGGCGTCAACACCAGAAGCTGCCACTGGCCCCTGGTCAGCGTACCGGTTTTATCGAAAACCACCGCATCGAGCTGCTCGGTGGCACTAAATGCGGCAAAGTCGTGGACGAGGATGCCCTGTTTCCCGGCCATGGAAATACCGGCCACCCGGGCCAGAGGGATGGCAATTCCCAGCGCGCAGGGACAGGAAATCACCATTACAGTAATCATCCGGATCAACGCGACGTCCGAGCCCATGCCAAGCAGTTTGCAGACCACCCCGGTTCCCACCGAAAGGACCAGTATCGCCGGGACCAGGAATTTGAGAATTCGATCTGTTTTTCCTTCCAGAGGCGTTTTTTCTCCCAGGGCCTGCTCCATGATCCGGATCATCTGCCCTAGGGTGGATGCGCCGCCCACCGCCTCTGCGCGGGCGGTGAACCGGCCCCGAATCACGCGGGTGCCGCTGCGGAGGCGATCCCCCGGCTGTTTCCGGACCGGCAGAGCTTCACCGGTTAGGGAGGATTCATCTATGGTACCGGTGCCGTCCATGACCAGCCCGTCGGCCGGAATGATTTCATCCGGTTCTATCCGGAACCGATCCCCGGATTGCAGGTACCCTGCAGACACATACCGCCCTTGAGGGTATGCGGCGTCAATCCGTCGAACCTTGGTGGGCTTCAGTGAAAAAAATCCGACAAGATCCTGTTGCACTTGATCCTTGGCTTTCCGCTCCAGGGTTTTGCCGAGGAGTACCAGGGTGATGAGCATGGCCGAGGTATCAAAATACAAATGAATACTGCCGGCAAAAAAATTGACCGTACTGTAGATATACGCACTGATGGCGCCGGCGCCGACCAGTGTCTCCATTCCGTAGGCGCCGGACGGAATGCTCATGACGGCCTTCCGGAAAATACCGCTTCCGCCGTACACCAACACCGCCGTGGCAAGACCAAAAATGGGCCAGGATAATTTTCGGATATTGTCATCCGACAGCTCGCTGAAGAATCCGGAGTAGAGCGCAAAAGAGAGCATCATGATGTTCATGGTGAGGAACGTGGAAATGGCAAACCGGATGAATTCCAGGCGGTCCTGCTTCCCACGGGATGATTCTCCGAATGGCGCAGCGCTGTAACCGAGTGTTTCGATATGGTGTTGGATCTGCGAGGGAGAGGTTCCCACTGGATTGTAATCCACTGTCACCCGGTCGGTAGAAAAATTGCACGAAGCCGCCAGGATGCCTGGTTTCTTTTTGAGAGTCTCTTCAATGACCCAACTGCACGCCGGACACCACATCCCGCCCACGGACAGATGCAGGCGCAGTCCGGCCACGGCGTCTGCCGGTTCGATTTGCGCCGTATTTTCCGGTGCCTCGCTTAAGATACGATCAAGATCGGCATCGTTCCGTGGGATAACACCGGCTTCCTGGCATTGCCGATACAAATCACTCTGTTTGAACATGGAGGGATCGGCGTTTTCCGTGGCTTCTGCCAGCATGACGAACACCTGGCGGCATCCCATGCAGCAGAACCGGTAGTCGATGCCATTGGTGGACCAGGTGATGGTTTCATCGCGGAGGGGAAGTCCGCACAGATCGCAGGAAAACCGGGGTGGGATCATCTCATTTGCGGGTACCGAGGGACTTTACGTAGGCCACGATGCTCCAGCGATCGATGACCGAGATGGTCGTGGCCAAGGGCGGCTGTCGCCCCTCAGGTCGGCCGAAGCTGATTTCTTTGAATATCTGCCCCGGGGACTGGGACTGTACCTTGGGGCTTCGCAGATCGGTAGGCAGGGGGGCAAAGCTCTGACCGACCGTTCCATTGCCATCGTGGTTATTGCCATGGCACTGGGCGCAGAAGACCACGTAGCCCTGCTTTCCACGGGGGATGCTGGTCGCCGCAGGATTATCCAGGGGCGGATGCAAATCTTCGGGCGGTGTGGCCCGATAGATGGCTTCACCGCCGGACGCCGGTACCACACCCTTTTGCATGACCAGAATCGGTTCTTCGTGGGGACGTATGCCGGGGGTTTCCCACATACGCCCCACTTTCAGAACATTGTCAAAAATGGTGATGCCGTAGTGAGCTCCGACAAATATCACAATCGGAATCATTGCGATGACGAGCTTCTTCTTCATCTAGTCCCCCCCGCTTTCCCGAACATGTTGGGGATAAGGCAACAGATATTTGACCTCGAACGGGGTATCCTCCCCATCGGCTCCCAGGACATGTTGCGGTTGAGGCAAAAGCGGGTAAACCGCATAGGACGATTCTGCTGGCGTGTCCAAGACCGGGCGGAAACTCCAGTCCGGCTGACCGTTGTCTCCGACGATCCAGAAAGCATAAAAACCCTTGCCGAATACCCAGAGCACAAGCAGCAACACCGCAATCCAGGTGAGGGTCGAAGATTCCTTGTGGGCGATATGTTCCATTTTAGATCTGTATCTCCATCAAGCCGTGCCACAGAATATAGGATAACACCCAGAGAACGGTGCCGAGGATGGTCAATGTCATCCCTAAAGGAAAAGGGGCTTCCCGGTCGGCAAGTTCTTCTGGAAATCGATTCTCAATTTTGCGCATCCGTTCTTCTGAATCCTTGTTATGAAAGTGGGAAAATCTTAGAAACACCCAGAACACCACGATAAAGACGATGGTCGGAAATATATACAGGAAAACATGTTCCAGATTGATTAAATGAAAAAACCGCATGTCACCACTCCTTAACCTGCCGGTTGCCCTCCGTGGGTCAGGGCAAATATAAGCACTGCCGCGATAAGCGCCAGACCACCGACGGCCAGTATAAACAGCGCATACACTTCAATCCGTCGAATTTTGGATGCCTTTTCAGGCCGCGCCTCCAGTTCTTCTTCCAGGGGCAGAAATCTTGCCCGTTTCTGATCCGAAAACTGGCCGCTTTTCAAAGCCCACAGAAAAACTACCAGGGTAATGACAAATCCCACGCAGATGTAGGCTATGAAATATGGAAAATACATGCTGAAAATTTCAAATAACAAATCACAAATGAATTTGTGATTTGTTATTTGTCATTCATTCTTGGTGTTCCATATGGCGCCGGGTAGTCCGCCTTGTTTTCTATGGGGAACTCCGGGATGCCGTCGTACGGAGTCTTGGTTGTTGGCTCGTAGGCGGCATCAATGCCTCGGGGCTCCGTGTTGGCGTCGCTATCGTTGATAAAATAAACCGCCACGTAATTGCCCACATCCCATATTTTTTCCGATTCCAGCTCCCGTTTGAAATAGGGCATGGCCGTGCCGGTAATACCGTTCATGATTTGGTAGTAGAGAATGCCGCCGGATGTCTCCCGGTTCTTTAGGAGCGTGAAATTGAGTGGCGGCGGGAAAATCCAGGGTTGAGCCGGCCCCATGCCGTCCCCCACCGGGCCGTGGCAGCCGATGCAGAATTCCTGATAAATACGGCGGCCCCGCATCAGCCCCGCCGTTGTCGTGGGATAGGGATTCGGCACATCCCGCCAGCCCTGGGGTATCTTCTCGGTCAGCCACCGGATATTTTCATCCGGACCGGCTTCATAGGCCTTTATGGCGATCGCTTTCCAATGGCGCTGGCGTTCCATGCGGTCGTCCGCATCTTTCATCCCCAGGCTCTGAATGTACTGGGTCAGTTTGTTGAGTTTCTCCATACCCAGAAATTTGAAGGCCGGCATGATCGAGTTGGGCCGGGTGTACCGCGGATTAATAAAATGGGCGATGTGCCAGTCGTCCGGGTGCTCTCCTCCCGCCTGGGCAAGATCCGGTCCGGTACGCTGGGACCCCAGCAGAATCGGCTGGTCGTCCATGTAGTCGCCTGCCTGGGCAATCCGCTCGGCGCCGGTGCCCCAATCCCATGCCCGGATGGACTGGCTGTGGCAGTAGACGCACCCATTGGCGATATAAATTTGTCGGCCCTCATTTTCGATCTCCGATCGGGTTCGGAAAATGTCCGAGGGTTTGCGTGCCTCATCCTGGGTGGCATACGGCACGTAAACCACCATTACGATGATGGCAAACAGGATCATCAGGCTGCCGACAATAACGGCAATGGGTGTCATTTTCATGACGCGATGTTTCCTCGATTAAAAAACATGGTGCGAATTCCGTTGTAAAACCCGATCACCGCCGCCGTCACGATCACTACCCCGAGCATGGCTCGGGTGACATAGTAGTACTGAAGCTGGGGAAGCACGCGGTAGACCACTTCGCCGTTATACCAGGCGTTGCCCTGGATCAGGCCCACAATGGTCAAAACCACGGTGAAACCCACCACACCGATGAGTATCAGCCAGTATTGAAGATCGGCCAGAAACCGGCTGTAGAGCGGTTTGCCGGTGATTTTCGGCAGCACGTACCAGATCCCGCCGAGGCAGATCATGCCGGCAAATCCCAGCACACCGATATGGGCATGGGCCACGACCCAGTTGTTGAAATGTGTGATGCGCTGGACCTCGGGAAGGGCCATCATGGACCCCTGAATGCTGACGAAAAAATACATGATGGTGCCGGTAAAAACAAACTTGGCCCCGATATCGGCGTGAATGGCGCCCAGCTTACCTTTGGCCGTGTACCATACGTTGACCAGGAAGGCCATGACCGGAATCACCATGGCCACGCTGTCCACCGTGGCGATGACTTTCAGCCAGGTCGGCACGGGAACCTGGAGCAGATGATGGGTTCCGATATGGGTGTAGACGACGATCAGGGCCCAGAATCCCAGCAGCGAAAGGGTGTGGCTGTAAAGGGGTGCCCGTACCGCCCTTGGAATCACATAGTATGTTACGCCGGCCGAAAGCGGAGTCAGGAGAAGCCCGAACACATTGTGCCCGTAAAACCAGAGAAGGATGGCATCCGGAATTCCCACCAGCGCGCCGGTGTCCGGTCGCCAGATGACGTTACCCAAGGAGAATGTGGTGGCCGTAAGAACGAGTGCCGCGCAAACATACCAAACCGACACATAGAGTATCGGTTCTTTACGGTTCTTGACCGTCATGAGGATGTTGATGATACACAGGCCGAATACCGTCACGACCCCCATGTCCACGGGCCAGATCAATTCCGCGTACTCCCGTCCCTGGGTATGTCCGGCCATGAGGCTGACCATGGCGCCGACCAGGGTGATATTCCAGATGACCGCCGTAAATACCCCCAACCGCTCGCTGAACAGATCGGTGCGGAGCAGCCTCGGGATGTAATAAAAAGCGGCTCCCAAAAGGCCGGGTGTCACAAAGCCGAACAGGACCAGATTGATATGGATCGGCCGGACCCGGCCGAAAACGAGCCAGCCGACATTTTCCAGCAGCTCCGGCGCCATGAGCTCTGTGGCAGCAATCAGTCCCATAGACGTGGCAATCACCATCCAAAACAGAGACGTCAGGCAAAACGCTTTGGCGGTTGGGTAACCGGTGTGTTGTGTTTGTTCCATTTGATCCATTGCAGGTCCAGCTTCGTTAACTATGGCATGCCACCCAGCAGTCCAGGTTGGCGTTTTTCTCCCGGTGACACTCCACGCAGAATCCCATTTTAAACCGCTCTCCTTTCAGGCGGTCCTCGGCTTCGACCTTCCCGTGGCATTCCTGGCAGGCAATCTCTTTTCGGATATGTCGCTGATGGTTGAACAGCACATGCTCGGGCAGATACCAGACTTTCTTCCAGGGTGTGGGTGTCTCCGTGTTGAAGTATTCATGTTCCTTTAAGATCCAGGGATGCCGGGCGATGATATGGTTGTGGCAGTAAAGGCATTTTTCCACGGGCGGGATCCCCGGATGATTGGACACCCCGACGTACGGGTGGCAAAACATGCACTGAATCGTCTTGTGGCCGGCGTGGAGACGATGGCTGAAGGGAATCGGCTGTTCGGGCCCCATACGTGATTCGGGATACACATAGAATGTGTACAGAAAGACCACGGTGAACACCACCGACAGGAGCGCCAGCAGGATCGGTCCCCTGTTTCGGGTCACCCAGGATTCGGGAGTGCTCTGAGGGGTCAGATTGTCCATCAAGTCCCTTTGCTTTCAGAGGTCACCACAGCCTCCGGAAACTGATTCAGAAAGAACATTACCGCAAAGGCCATCAGGCCCAGAAAACCGAGGGTAATCAATACATCCAGCACGCCCAGAGTCAGTCCGTGGGCACCATGGCTCAAGGACGGTCCGAGCAGCAGAAAGTGCTCGAGCCAGATACCGGTGATCCCCACCGTGCAGATCACCACCATGGCCTGGGGAATGGTTTTTATCTTTTTGTTCAGCAGGATGAGAAACGGGAAAACGAAACTGACGATCAGCACGGTCCAGGCCAGGCGGTTCCAGGGAAATATCATCACCCGCTCGATGACAAAGGCGGTTTCCTCTGAAATGTTCCCGTACCAGATGACCACAAGCTGGGCGTAGAAGAAATCCCCCCACACCAGGCAGAATGCAAAAAACAGCTTGCCGAGATCGTGGAAATGGGCCGGTTTCAAACCGGTTGCCTCGCCATTGCGAATATACAGAATGGACGAAAGAATAATCAGGGCGCCGAAGCCCACGTAAATGGCCTTCACAAAGGTGTACGCGCCGAACAGGGTTGAAATCCAGTGGGGATCGGATGCCATGACCAGATCATACCCCATGAGGGACAACACCACGGCAAAGCAGAAGCAGTATAAGAATCCCAGAAATGTCATCCGCTCCCGGATGTGCTCCGGTGAGATGCCCCGCTCCTGCCATCGGCGGTACAGGTTCTGCCGCAGTTTTCCGGAAGGCCTCATTCCGGCACCGTATTTGAGCTGAAGGGAGTTATACAGGTAAGCGAAACCGACTCCGTACAGTATCAGCAGCGCGATGAAGTTTCGAGTAAAGAAAAACGGAATGTTAAGCCAGACGTCTTTTCCGTGGAGATCATGATGCAGCCACGGAAAGACGTACGATTTTCCGAGGAACAGAATCAGGAACAACACAAAGGAAACGGGGAAGAAAGCGGCAAACGACTCGGCAATCCCCGCCATCCGCCCGCTCCACGTTGCCCTGGTCACATGCATGAGGGCCGAAAACAGCACCCCGCCGGTGGCCATCCCCGTCCAGAGCAGGAAGTTGACCAGGTAGGCCTGCCATGCCCGTTCGGGATGATCTCCGGCCAGCCCCACAAAAAACGCCACGGTACCCACGATCAGGCAAACCGCAAAGATGGCCTGGATGGTGGTACCGGTCAATTCTTTGTTCGCGTTGGTCTCGGGCATCATGTTGACCTTTCGGGAAACCGTGGGTTCCTCCATAACCGATGATCAGGACGCAAAAACACGGACCTCCGCCCCTTGCGCCTCGAACAGGCGTTCCAGATCCTCCTGCTGCGAAGGATCGCAGGTCGCCAGAATACCGAAGTGCTCTCCGCTGACACGTTCGTCATAGTGCGTGGCCCAGTCAAATTTCGGCAGGTCCGTCTGAAACAGGAACCCCACGACATTTCCGAAAACAGCAAACAGAACCGTAAATTCAAATCCCACGATAACGAACGGCACGAGGGACACCACCGGTTTACCGCCGACAATGATGCCCCAGCGCAGGGCCGTAAACGACGCCAGGGCAAACCCGGAAAAAAATCCGATAATCCCGCCGATCAGCGTGTACCAGCCAACCCGGCTCTTTTTCAGTTTCAAGGCGTGGGACAGCCGGTGGCTCGGGATCGGACTGTGCACTTTTTCAATCCGATACGGAGAGTCGGTCAACGACTCCACGGCCGCCACCGCCTGGTGTTCATTCCGGAATATGCCCATGATGAACTGCTTATCCGTCATGGCCGCCCCCCTCTGCCACGGTTTCCTTCATTTCGGTCATGGACACCGATGGCAGATGTTTCACAAAGAGCAGATAAAGCAGGAAAAACAGACAGAATGCCCCAATCATGATTCCAAATTCGACCGCGGTGGGTGCGTAGGTGCCCCAGGCATGGGGAAGAAAGTCATGGCCGACGCTGGTAATGATAATGACAAAGCGCTCGAACCACATGCCGATGTTGACCAGAATGGAAATACAGAACAGCCATACCAGGCTGGTGCGGACCTTTTTAATGAAGAAGAACAGCGGAGCGATGGTATTACAGGTCACCATGATCCAGAAACCGATGCGGTAATGGCCAAAGGCACGCCAGGTGAACACACTGATCTCCACTTCGTTGTGGCTGTACCAGGCGATGAAGAACTCCGTGGCGTAAGCATAGCCGACAATCAGTCCTGTAAAAATAATCGTTTTGGCAACGGCCTCCAGCACTTTGACCGTGATGATCTTCTCATAATGGAATATCTTTCGCAGCGGGATCATCAAGGTCAGAACCATGGCCAGACCCGAATGGATGGCGCCGGCAACGAAGTAGGGGGCAAAAATCGTAGTGTGCCAGCCCGGTGCGATCCCCAGAGCAAAATCCCAGGAGACCACGCTGTGCACGGAGATGACCAGCGGTGTGGCCAGAGCGGCAAAAAAGAGGTAGATCCGGAGATAATGTCGCCAGACTTCATGTTCGCCGGTCCATCCCAGGGATAAGACCGTAAAGATTTTCTTCCGGAAGCCGGTGGCCCGGTCCCGGATGAGCGCCAGATCCGGCAGCATCCCCGTGTACCAGAAGAGGGAACTGACCGTCAGGTAAGTGCTGATGGCCACCACATCGAACATGAGGGGCGACTGAAAATTGGGCCACAGGGTGCGCTGATTGGGGAACGGGAGCATAAAATAAACCATCCACACCCGGCCCAGGTGGATGAACGGGAAAAGACCGGCCACGCAGACCGCAAAAACAGTCATGGTTTCGGCAGCCCGGGCAATGGGATTTCGCCACCCGGCCCGAAACAGGTGAAGAATGGCGCTGATCAGGGTTCCCGAGTGCGCGATACCGACCCAGAAGACAAAGTTGATCAGATACGTACCCCAGTGAACGGGGTTGTTCATACCGGCCACACCGATACCGACGAAAATCTGATAGGCCCAGCATGCCGCGCCTCCCATCAGCCCCAGAAAAATCAGAAATATCATCGCCCAGTAGTTTTTCCCACCGGGTTTCAGCGTGTCGAGAACGGTCTGGTCGATGCTGGCAAACGTCAGCGCCATCTGTTGGTCCTGTCTTTCGTTTCCGTTGCGGCCCCGCCCGGCAGAGCGGCGACGGCCTGGGAATCGTTATATCTCCTGGACGACTTTCTTTAGATAAATCACAGCCGGCTTTGTATTCAGATACCCCATGACCTGATAGGCCCTGGCGTCATCCACCAGTCGTCGGACCCGACTGTTGGGATCCATCAGATTGCCGAAGACCAGCGCGGTCGTCGGGCACGTCTGAACACAGGCCGGAATGATCTCGCCATCTCGAATTTGTCGGTTTTCGTTTTTTGCCGCGTTTCTCGCCACTTTTATCCGCTGGATGCAGAAGGAGCACTTTTCCATGACGCCCTTACTGCGTACGGTGACATCGGGATTCAATTGGAGATTCAGCGGTCTCGGCCACTGCCAGGTGAACCAGTTAAACCGTCGAACCTTGTACGGGCAATTCTGGCCGCAGAAACGGGTTCCAATACAGCGATTGTAGATCTGATTATTCAGGCCTTCTGCGGAATGATGGGGGGCGTATACAGGGCAGACGGCCTCGCAGGGTGCATTGTCGCAGTGCTGGCACAGCATGGGGAGAAACGTAATTTTCTCCATCTGCTCCGGATCGTGATAGCGTTCTATCCGCAGCCAGGACATCTCCCGGCCTTTGAGAATCATCTTTTCACCCACAATCCCCACGTTGTTTTCGGCATAACAACCCGCTGCACAGGCTCCGCATCCGATACAACGATCCAGATCCACCACCATCGCCCAGCGATAATCTTCGTATTCGATGGCGGGATAGAAATCCCGTTTCCTGTCATACCCTTCCGGCAACGGCAGTGTTACCGGAAAATCCCACATGGTCAGCCCCCCGGCAGGGTCCCGCTGCCCGCTTCGAGCATTTTCCAGAGATGTCGAAAGCGCGATTTTTCTGCCATGCTGAATGCGGCTGCCGTCGGTGTGGGCCATTGCCATTCCATGTCCGGTCCGATGAATAGACACCGGGTGGATGAAAAACCGGGGACCACCGAACCGGGGTTCGGCCTCTGGCGGAAAGAGCGAGATGGGGTTGAGTCCCTGGTTTTTGGCATACCGCCCATAATCCTGATGGCCTTGACCGATACCCATGGCCAGGACGCCGGGCATTACCGTTTCACTCTCGTATACAGGGGCTTCAAGTCCACCCTGCTTGGATTGAATCTTGACGATGTCTCCCTGTTCGAGTCTTTTCTCGACAAGGGTCTCCGGGTGGACCAGAAGCGGCGTTTGCCATGCCACTTTGGTAATCGGATCGGGGATCTCTGCCAGCCACGGCCGGTTGGCCCCGCGTCCGTCAAAGAACCGTATGGAAGGCATGCCGATGAAGACCAGATCCTGGGTCACCGGGTCGGCTACCGAATGAAACGCATCGCTTACCGTGTAGGGAATGTGCCAGGTTGTGGCCGCATCTTCAGCGGGTTGCCCCACCCCGCCGGATCGAAGCGCCTCCAGCCAGGTTCTTTCGTCCTTGATGGGGCCTTCGGTGATCAGGCGAGCCATAAGATATGACTTATAGCTTTCTGCCGGCTTGTCTTCGGAAAAGGCGGTTTCCAGGAGCACATCACCCATCTGGGGTGCGGCGGTGAGGTTGCCCATCACCGGTTGCAGTATCGAGATAAATCCCTTTTTACCCTCATATTCATCCCAGGACTCCAGGGGCATCCGGGTCGGATAAATCAGATCGGCCAGCCGGGAGGTATCATCCATAAAATTGGAGAAGCTGATAACAAAGAGGGCATCCCGCTCCATGGCCGCTTTGGCCCCGCTGCCCGGCGGGAGCTGAAACACCGGGTCGACTTGATGTAGCATCAGTACATCGGCGGCCCCGTTCTTCAACTCGGCGAAAAGCGTGAGCATATCGGATCGCCGGGCGGCCATTTCCACACGTTGTCGGCTTTCGAAATCGAAGCGCTTGAGTTCCGGATCGAGCAGGGCGTTCAGCAGATTGACCGCCATGTTGGTATGAAACGAATTCCCGCCGGTATCTCCAGCGCCGGAGCCCAGTACCAAAGGCCGCTTGGCAGAAAACAGACGTTCTTTCAGTCCATCATACTGGGATGAGGAAAGCCCGGATATTTCCAGCACCCGGGTTCGGGTGTAGGGCTCGGCCGTCCGCCCGATAATGTTTCGGACAAAGTCACGCACGCCCTGCCCTCTTCCGCTTTGAAGGGCTTCGCCGATCAGGCTCAGAACAATAGCGGTTTCACTTCCCGGATGGCAGGGAAGCCAAGCATCGGCGTTGACTCCGGTCAGGGACATGTAGGGGCCGACCGCCATGAAAAAGCCCTTTTCACCATCCCGGAACGCATGCATTTCCTTGAATTTCCGGGCGTATTCCACCGGAGACAGCCAGGTTTCGAGAAAATCGGCGCTGAAGGACACCAGGACATCCGCATCCTCCATGTGGTAGGAAATCAGGCCGTTTACACTGAAGACCTCTTCATTGGCTTTTCTCAACGCCTCGTAGGCGAAGGGTTCAAAGACAATGGCGTCATCGGAATGCCATCGGTTCAGAGCGCTGTTCATCAACTGAAAAAGGGTCTCTCCGGGACTGTCCGTCACCATGCGGACCCGATTTCGGCCTTTTTCAGCGGCCTCCCCGGTCTTTGATCGGATGATACTGTCGGCGGCCTCGAAAGAAATCGGCCGCCATGAGCCCCCCTGCTTTATCAGCGGGGTCTGTATGCGATCGGGGTGGTACACCGCCTGAAGGGCTGCCTGCCCCCGCATGCAAATGGTGCCCTTATTGATCGGGTGAACCGGATTTCCCTCGAGTTTTACGGCGCGCCCTTCACGATTTTTTGCCAATATCCCGCAACCGGCGGGGCACTCCCGGCAGGTGGATGCATACCAGGTGCCCTTTCCGGTGATCATGTCATCGGGGGCGGTAACGAGTGAGTAAATGGTCTTCTGCGGATCGGAACAGCCGGCAGCAAAGGAAAGGCTTCCCATGCCGGCCAGTTTAAGGAAAGTTCGCCGTTTCATAAGTTACGGCTGCCTCTTTGATAGCGTCGATGTGGAGGTGTTCAACAACTGGCGGTTCCTCAAACAGGCGTTGAGAGATAATCTGACATGGAATCAGAATTTCTCATAGGATGGGTCTTTCATAAAAAAATGGGGTGATTCTGTCAAGGGATGAATTGATGAGCAAATGCTCGAATTCCTTTATGATTAGGGCGTGGCTGACAAAATTTTTTCGATTCGATTGCAAAATTCCGGAATAGCGGGTAGAATTTAAACCTTCGAGCATTTAAACCATGGCGTTTCCAATTAAAAGAAAACATCTTGCCGTTCTATTTCCCCTGGCCCTACTCCTGCTGTCGGCACTGGGCGTTTGGAAATGGTCACTCTTAACCGGCTGGCTTCAGCGATCTGCAGAGTTGCAGGCGTTGCTGACCCTTTTGCCGTATGTTCCCTACGGCGTGTTATTGGCTGCCGCGGCCATCGCCTGGCGATTCAACAATACCGGGGTGCTGCTGTCGGCACTGACCCTCGGCGTTTCCTACTGGCTGTTTAGTTTACCCTCGGCATCGATGAAAGTAGATATTTTCCGCCTGGGGATGGCCATCTTTTTACCCATCAACATCCTGCTGTTTTCCCTGCTGGCCCGGCGGCGAATCTTGAGCCCTGCCGGAATAGTCTGCATTGCCGTGGTCGGGCTCCAGACCCTTTTGCTGATCATCGTTGCCGTAAAATTCGGGGCATCTTCGGTGGCGGGACGCCCTCAGTCCACGGGAGCACTGCTCGGCGCAATCAAACCATTGCTATCACGCCCTTCCCTGTTTGAAGCATCCTTTTTGACTTATGCGGCATTGGGTTCCTTTGCCATTACTGCAGTGATTCAGCTGATCCGTTGGGTCCGGTTCATCCAACCGGTTTATGCGGGTTTTTTCTGGGTGATCGTCTCATCCTTCTTTGCACTGGCTGTTCGTCCGTTTGCCCCGGCACTGAATCTCTATACCTCTGCCGCCGGTATTCTGATGATCGGCGCGATTGTCGAGACCTCATTCACCATGGCCTATCATGATGACTTGACGGGGCTACCGGGCCGTCGGAGTTTGAATGAGGCCCTTCTGAACCTGGGCAGGAAATATGCCATTGCCATGATCGACGTCGACCATTTCAAGAAATTCAATGACACCTACGGCCACGATACCGGAGACCAGGTATTGAAACTCATCGCTTCCAAACTCGGCCAGATGGATGGTGGTGCCCGGGTGTATCGGTATGGGGGTGAAGAATTTACCGCCCTGTTTCCGGGCAAATCGGTCCCCGCTGCAAAACCGTTCCTCGATTCCTATCGGGAAGATCTCGCTGCCACCCCCTTCATGGTTCGCGGGAAAGACCGAAAGAAAGGCAACCCCAATCAACGCAAAAAAACCAAACCGCCCGGAAGTAAAAAGGTAAAGGTTACCGTGAGCATCGGTGTCGCCGAACCGGGTAAAAACCTTCAGGACCCGAATAAAGTCATCAAAGCAGCCGACAAGGCACTCTACCGGGCAAAGAAGGGGGGCCGGAACCGGGTGGCCACCTGAGGAAGTAAATAGACCCTATAAATCAGACAAAGAGGCTGCCGAAAAAGAACCGGTTAAATATCGTTAGAATTCGAAAACTTGGAGTGATGGAGTGGCGGAGTATTGGAGTTGAGAGGTTTCCACGCTCTGCCCCTGTCACAGCACTCCAGTACTCCAATACTCCTGTATTTCCGTAGTTTTATTTCCCCCAGTGGGCATTCTCTGAATGATTGCCTTAGTTGGGTATCGGGGGCAACAGAATATGCCTAAAATGTATACTGCGGGGGAATTCCGTTTTTCATTTAAGGCATTTTAGGCAATTTAGTCATTTTAGGCATTCTTGTTTCCCCTCCTCTCGCATCTTTACAATCCGGACCGCATACCTTATATTCAGCCCAAATAAAATCCTGTAACGATTTTATGAATTGCGACGTTGTCGCTCTCAGCACAAAGAACGATCCTTTCGCTTTAAGACTGGACCTTGCCCCACGTTGATGTCCCCGAGCAGTCAGCAAAGGGAGTAAGCCGAAATTACATACTACTGCGACAGTGATGATTATCTATCCAAAGCAATCCACCCACAAGAAAGGAAAGAATGGCCATGCGGTACGATTTTAATGCGGACGATGTGTTTGAAATGGCGGAGCAACTGGAACGGAACGGTGCGAAGTTTTACAGAGAAGCCGCCGATTCCATCGACGACTCGGAAGCTCAGGCCATGCTGCTGAAATTTGCCGATATGGAAGTCGAGCACGAGAAAACCTTCAGTGAGATGCGGAAAAACCTGACCGCGGATGAAAAGACCCCCACCGTCTTCGACCCTGACGGCGAGTCTGTTCTTTATCTTCGGGCCCTTGCAGACACACGGGTTTTCTTTAAAAAAACGATCGACTTTTCAACTCTGGAAAGTATTCTGAAGGCAGCCATCGAGGCCGAAAAGGATTCCATCGTGTTTTATCTCGGGATAAAGGAAGCCGTTCCGGATGCGTTGGGGAAGGGTCGGCTGGACGACATTATCAAGGAAGAAATGGGACATATCCGGCTTCTCAGCCGGGAACTGGTGGCACTCAAATAATTCGCGCCACAGATTTTTTATCTTCTTCAATGACAATTTCAATGACAATCTGCCGATCGGGGGGTTAAAACAACCCGGTGCAGATGCCGCGAATTATCAAATTCGAAGCACGAATCTCGACCCGCCTTCGTTTAAAAACTTCGGCGGGCAGAAATCCGAAACAAATTCGAAATCAGAAGCCTCAAACTTCCAAACCTATACCAGTCCTGATTATTCTATTGTTTCGGATTTTGGTTTTTCAGAATTGTAGTTTGTTTCGGATTTCGTATTTCGAATTTCGGATTTCAGCGTCAGATGGTGTTTTCAGACCACTTCTATAATTTGCCGGTATCCGACAGCTCCCTCAGTCCCTCCCCATCCACAAGCTGAATGTCGCGTCCCTGGACACGGATGAGACCGTCGCCGGTCATTTTGGAAAAAATCCGGGACAGGGTCTCGGGAATCGTTCCGAGAAGGCTGGCCAGCTGCCCCTTGGAAATGTTTAGGGTAACCGACTCCGGATTGCCCTGTTCGTCAGCGAGATAAATCAAATAGGACGCCAGGCGTCCCGGGACTTCTTTTAGAGACAAGTTTTCTATCTGGACCGTAAACTGCCGCAGTCGCATGGACAAGTCCGCCAGCATGTTCAAACACAGGGAGGGATTCGCGGTGATAAGACGAACGAAGGCCTCTTTTGGTAAATAGAGGAGACGGCTTTTTCGGGTGGCCTGGGAGTTAGCCGGGAAATTCCCACCCGAAAACACCGGCACCTCACCGAAGTGATGCCCCGGCCCGAAGATGTGCAGAATGTGCTCCTTTCCCTCAAGGGAGAGCTTGAATATTTTTACCTGTCCCTCGGCGACGATATAAAAACCGGCGGCGGCCTCACCTTCCATAAAGATGGCCGCTCCTTTCGGATACCAGCGATCCTCGATAATCTTTTCAAGCGCATTCAAATCGGAGTCCGTCAGGCCCCTGAAGAGGGGCACCGAGGTGATGATATCTCGATTTTTGGTCACGATTGAACTCTCCCTCTGCTCGATCCGTTTTAGCGTCGGAATCCTGCCGGACGGATCAGATCCGGCTCCCGGTTCGAGTGGGCCGGCCCGATCGCGGTCCTGCCGGATCGGGGTACCGGCGGGTCCACGGATAGAAAATTTAGCCTGAAAACGGCATGAGTAATTATTTTTTTCACAAAATTTGACCTACATCAAGGATGAATGCTGCAGCCTTGGATAGAAACATGTCGAAACTTGAGCGAAACCTTTTATTTACTGGAAGAATGAATAAGTTAAACCGAAAGGAGTTTCATGATGTTTTGTTATCAGTGTGAGCAGACGGCAAAAGGCGAAGGGTGTACCAAAATCGGAGTTTGCGGCAAGCAACCGGATGTGGCGGCGCTCCAGGATCTGCTGATCTACTCGGTAAAAGGGATTTCCCAGGTGGCCGTGGCCGCCGGCAAGGTCGGCATCCGGGATCCGGAGGTCGACAAGTTTGTCTGCGAGGCCGTTTTTTCAACTCTGACCAATGTGGACTTCGACCCGGACCGGTTCGTGGATCTCGTTAACGAATCTGTGCAACTGAGAAACACTCTGAAGGAGAAGGTGCAAGCTGCCGGCGGCTCGGTGGAAGCATCCGACGGCCCGGTAACGTTTGTTCCGGCCGACACGAAAGACGCGATGGTCGCCCAGGGAGAAGCGGTCGGCGTCAACGCCGATCCGTCCATGAACGAAGATCTGCATTCCCTCCGGGAGCTTCTGGTTTACGGCCTCAAGGGTGTCGCCGCTTATGCCGACCATGCCCGTATTTTGGGGCAATCCGATGAGGCGGTCTACGATTTCATCTATGAAGCCATGGCCGCGACCTTGAATCCGAACCTGGGACTGGATGAGTATGTGGGTCTTGTCATGAAATGCGGTGAAATCAATCTCAGGGCCATGGAACTCCTCGATGCCGCCAACACCGGAACCTACGGCCATCCGGTTCCCACGCAGGTGCCCCTGGGAGCCAAAGAGGGAAAAGCCATCCTGGTTTCCGGTCATGATTTAAAGGACCTGGAAGAACTGCTCAAGCAAACCGAGGGCAAGGGGATCAATGTCTACACCCACGGTGAAATGCTTCCCTGCCATGGGTACCCGGAATTGAAAAAATACCCCCACTTTTACGGCCATTACGGCACGGCGTGGCAAAATCAGAAAAAAGAGTTTGATGCCTTTCCGGGTGCTATCCTGATGACGACCAATTGTATCCAGAAACCCAAGGATACCTATACAGACAATATCTTTACCACCGGTCTTGTCGGCTGGCCCGGGGTGACCCATATTTCCGGGAAAGACTTCAGCCCGGTCATCGAAAAAGCCCTGGCCATGCCGGGATTCACCCAGAGCACCAATGGCAAGTCGGTGATGGTGGGTTTCGGTCGAAATGCTGTGCTGGGCGTCGCCGGACAGGTCATCGAGGCGGTTCAGAACAAAGCCATCCGTCACTTCTTCCTGGTGGCCGGCTGTGATGGGGCCAAGCCCGGCCGGAATTACTACACGGAATTCGTCGAGAAAGTCCCGGAAGATTGCGTGGTGCTCACCCTGGCCTGCGGAAAATTCCGCTTTTTCGATAAAGACCTTGGTGATATCGGCGGCATTCCCCGCCTGCTGGACGTGGGACAGTGCAACGATGCCTATTCGGCGATCAAAATTGCGGTGGCCCTTGCTGAAGCCTTCGATTGCGGGGTCAACGACCTGCCGCTGTCCATGGTACTCTCCTGGTATGAGCAGAAAGCCTGTGCGATTCTGCTGACCCTGCTTTATCTGGGAATCAAGGACATCCGACTGGGACCGAGCCTGCCGGCATTTGTAACCCCGAACATTCTCAATTTCCTGGTTGAGAAGTTCAACATTATGCCCATCTCGACGCCGGACGAGGACCTGAATGCGATCCTCGGATAAACTTGCTATCGCAAGTTTACCGGAGTGATGGAGACGATATGGTAGGAGTGATGGAGTGATGGAGTAATGGAGTGAAGGAAGGAACCCTATCTTCCAACATTCCAACACTCCAAAACTCCAGTACTCCGTTGGCATGAAAGAGGATTGTAAACAATACAGCAACACAAGAACCAAAGGGTTTGAATTTGAGGTACTGCCATGAAATGCCCAGGCCAAGATACCCAGTACTGGAAACCCGGAGCGATATTCGAGGTGAAGTGCCCGGAATGCGACGGAACGGTGGAGTTTTTCAAGGACGACACCAGCAGGAAATGCCCCGGTTGCGGCCATCGGTTTGTAAATCCAAAAATGGATTTCGGCTGTGCCGCCTACTGCCAGTATGCGGAGCAATGTCTGGGCGACCTGCCTCCCGAACTCATCGCACAGAAAGAGGATTTTCTGAAGGACCGTGTAGCCATCGAAATGAAGCGGTATTTCAGAACCGACTTCAAACAAATCAGTCACGCCACCCGGGTCGCAAGATATGCCGAACGCATCGGCAAGGAAGAGCGGGGCAACCTGGCGGTCATCCTGTCATCCGCTTACCTTCACGACATTGGAGTGGTCGAGGCGGAGCGGAAGCACGGCAGTCGCGATGCCGAATACCAGGAACAGGAGGGGCCTGCTGTCGCCATGGAAATTCTCACCAAACTAGGGGCTCCGCCGGATATTATTGAGGAGGTGTGCAACATCGTCGCACATCATCACCATCCGGGACCGGAAGAAACCCTCAACTTCAAAATCGTCTATGATGCGGACCGGATAGCCAACCTGGAAGAGCGTCACAAAGAGACGCCGATGACCGAAGCGGACCTCCAGAACCGCATCGAAACGGACATGCTTACCGATACCGGGCGGAAAGTCGCCGATCAAGTGCTCTTCCCTGCAGATTGACGACGTCATCGAGATGGCTTGGAAGAAGATATTATCTAAGGAACATATGTTTTTGAGAGGAACTGATCCATGAAAGTAATGCGAAAGATCATCGAAATAGATGAAGAATTATGCGACGGCTGCGGAGAGTGCGTACCGTCCTGCGCCGAAGGTGCCCTGCAGATTATCGATGGTAAGGCCCGGGTTATCTCAGACAACCTGTGTGACGGGCTGGGAGCCTGTCTGGGTGAGTGCCCCAACGATGCCCTGAGGGTCATAGAACGGGAAGCCGAAGAATTTGATGAGACTGCCGTGGAAGTCCACCTGGAAGAAGCGGCAAAAAAAGGCGAAGACCGTGATGTGATTTTCTCCGGTGGATGCCCATCAGCGGCTGTTCACACGTTTGTACCTGCCGCAGATCGCCAGACTGCAAGCGTTGCACCATCCGGCCAAAAAGCGACCAGCGGACTCACCCACTGGCCGGTACAGATCATGCTGATTCCGCCCACTGCCCCATTTCTGAAAGGTGCGGAACTTCTGGTGGTGGCAGACTGCGCACCGATCGCCTACCCCTCGTTTCACAGTGACTTCTTGCAGGGCAAGGTGGTCATGATGGGCTGTCCGAAATTTGACGACGTAGAGGCCTATGTGGAAAAATTCACAGAGATCTTCAAATCGGCCGGGATCAACAGCGTGACCAATCTTTACATGGAAGTACCGTGCTGCTCCGGGCTTCCCATAATCGTCAAGAAAGCTATGGCGGCCGCCGGGACCGACGTCCCATATGAAGAGGTCGTGCTAAGCCGGCGTGGAGAGATTCTGGAGCCTGCGAATCCGTCATAGGTGCGGAAACGGCCCGCCTCTGCATCCCCTGGCGCCGAAGGGACAGATAACCTACTCCCCCGGTGCCGTAGGGGATGAGTGACGGATCTTCCAGATGATCGTCAACCCTACAATTTTTTTCGCCGCTTCCCCTCTATGCTGACGGTAATGTGAACCTCATCGCCCACGCCGTCCAGCAGAAAATCCATTCCAAACTCGCTGCGCCTGATGGTAAATTCCGTCGTGAAACCGGTGCGGTACCCACCCCAGGGATCCTTACCGGATCCCACACGGATGGCTGTCACCGTCAGAGGCTTGGTCACCCCAAGTAGGGTCAAATCGCCCGTGACCCGATAGGTGTTCATACCTGTCTTCTCGAATTTCCGACTCTTGAACATTATCGCCGGATGCTCCTCGATATTGAAAAAGTCAGGACTACGCAAATGCTTGTCTCGTCTGTTGTTTGCAGTATCCACATTTGCCGCCTTAACCGAAATCATTACCGAGTTCTTCCCCGGATTCGCTTCATCAATCTTAAAATATCCGGTTGGATCGTTAAATCGCCCGAACGCATCGCTTACTCCCAGATGTTGAACCCGAAACACAATGGCCGAATGGACGGGATCCACATTGTAGGTGTCGGCCGCAGGCGCCATCGCCCCGCTCAACGCCAGTAAACCGGTGGCCACGGTGCCGAGTTTACACATGTATGTCAAGCTCATCCTGCTCCTCCCGATGAAAAGTACTTTTTAATGAAATGCGTGAAAAAAATTTAGGCATGAGATATGCCATGTCAAAAGGTTAGGTCCGCCGCTACATAACTGGCTTGCCTCAGCATCTCGACTTATCCGATCAGGCTATAGAAGGGTCGATTGCCTATATGGAACCTTACATCAGTGCAATGTCCGGACCATGGCGATTTTGATTGCTAAATGGATGTTGGCGAATTATTTTTGGTGCATGGGGAACCGATTATAAAGGAGTCGACGCCATGCAAAATTTCAACCCTGAAGAGGCCATCCAGGCGGCCGTCCGTGAGTTCGGAGAGCACGGCGGTGTAGCGCCGTCGATTTCAAGATCTTCGACGTTTACCGTTATCGACCCCAGAACCATGCCGGAACTGTTCGAGGGGACCATAGGACCGGAGAAAGGCGGCTGCTACCTATACAGTCGACATTTCAACCCCACCGTCAGTGTGCTGGCCAGATATCTGGCGGCCATGGAAGGAACTGAATATGCCCTGTGCACGGCCAGCGGCATGGCCACCATCTCCAGTACCTTATTGCAGCTTTGCCAGCAATCCGATCACATCGTTTCAAGCGATACGATATACGGCGGAACCCATGCCCTGTTTGAGCAGTTGCTGCCGGCGACAGGCATTACGACATCCTTTGTGGATATCACGGATATCAATGCCGTTGAGGGAGCCATCCGCCCCGAGACCCGTGTCATTTACACCGAAACCATTGGAAATCCAACGCTGAAAATATCGGATATCCCGACCCTGTCCCGCTTGGCCCGGAATCATGACCTCACCCTGGTTGTCGACAACACTTTTTCTCCGATCATCCTGACCCCTGCGAAACTTGGCGCGGACGTTGTCATTCATTCGCTCACAAAATTCATCAACGGAGCCAGTGACGCCATTGCCGGGGTGATCTGCTGCACAAAAGAGTTTGCTTTTCAGCTGATGGATGTGCATACCGGCCGTCTCATGCTGCTGGGACCGACCATGGATCCACGAACGGCCTTTGACATCATTCAACGACTACCCCACCTGGCGATCCGCATCAAGGCCCATGGTGCCCGCGCCTTGGCCATTGCCAATCGGCTTGAAGAACTGGGGGCCCCCGTGACCTATCCCGGGATTTCATCACATCCCCATCACGATCTGTTAAAATCGATGATCAATCGAGGGTTCGGGTACGGTGGAATGATGACCATAGACTGCGGTACCCGCGATATCGCGGAGACGTTTCTCGATTACTTGCAAAATTTCGAACGGTTCGGGTTGATCGCCGTTTCCCTCGGTTATTTTGATACGCTGATGTCCCACTCCGGGTCCTCGACCTCTTCAGAAATTGCACCTGAAGATCAGGAGTGCATGGGGCTTTCTCCGGGGTTGGTGCGCATGTCCATCGGGTTTACAGGGAGCTTGAAGAACCGGCTGGCACAAATCGAAAGGGCGGTACGGAAGGTCGGTATCGTGGATTAGCCCCCTATCCCGAACATTGCAACGTCCGGGATAGATCAGGTTCAAAGGATATTCAGTTTGGTCAATTCAAAGTTAGCGTGATCGAAAGGGAGAGAAAATCTTATGGCACACCGATGGTGGGTGGCAATGGTAATGATGTCGGTAATGGTGTCGGGTCCTGTTTTCGCCGGCGAGGCTGACGTGGTCGATGTGGAGTTGAACCGGGAAAGCCCTCGGGTCTATCGCTTTGATGTGACGGTCTCCCACTCGGACACGGGCTGGAAACACTACGCCGATCGTTGGGAAGTACTGGCGCCGGATGGTTCCATTTTAGGTACGCGGGTGCTTTTCCACCCCCATGTCGATGAGCAGCCGTTTACCCGAAGCCTGTCCGGGGTCGAGATCCCGGAGGGAATTACATCCGTCCGTATCCGGGCCCATGATTCGGTCCACGGTCATGGCGGCAAAGAAAAAAAAATAACCCTTCCCTGATTCCGGAGAAGGTCTTGGTGTCTCAGATTTCTCTCTTCTAGCCCGTACATTGCACCAAAAGGAGAATTTCATGCCATGTTCGGGCTAGTCCACTCTAACACTTAAAGGGATAGAAATGATAATAACAATAACCTTTGGGGTCGCCGTACAGCAGCTCGGTTTCGGCAAGGCACTGACCGATCGTGTTCTTTGAGATCTCGGCATAATCCGGCCGGCCTTCCTCTTCACGTTTACAGGACATACAGATCGGTTCATGGTCGTACACTGAGAGAATGCGCTCATCCGTGGCAGTCAGTTTTTTGTCGCACCGGGGGCACTGGATCGCGCAGGACAGTTTGTCTTCCCAGGATTCTGCCATTTTCAATTACTCCTTCCAAAGGCTTTCTTGTATGAAGTCTTGTCTTGATGCCGATATGCATCACGTTTATAATCCTCAACGGTCGATTATGCAAGGCCATGGTTTGCAACCATAGCCCGAATATTGCATGAAATCTTTTCAGCATTTAGCTGCAATGTCCGGGCTAGGGCATGGCAGGGTCATCGGTAAAAATAAAACAGAAACTGAAATGAACAATCCAAGGCCAGAACCAAATCCGAAGGTCCACACCTATCAACTCCCCGGCGGTTGGACGGTACTCGCCGGGAGGACCGATGCAGACAACGAGCTGTTGAGCCTCAAAGTAGCAGGCCCCAGAGATTGGTGGTTTCACGTCCGCGGGGTACCGGGCAGCCACGTCATCTTACGCGCCCGGGAGGATGCGGAACCGGATCGGGAGATACTGAAACAGGCCGCCGCCATCGCCGCCTATCACAGCAAAGCGCGCCATGGCGGTAAAGTGCCGGTGGCCTTCACCCGTGCATGTAATGTCTCCAAACCGCGTGGGGCACCCACCGGCACCGTGACCATCAAACGGGAAAAAATTCTAAAGGTACGCCCCGCCATCCCCTCCCCGGATGTTTCATGAAATTTGTTCTATAGTGAAATTCCCGTCCAACCCCGGATATCCCGTAATTGATTTGCCAATCCCCGGGTTTTCGTATAAGGTACTAATATAAAATAGAAACTACTTCCGACAGGGTATGAGGAGACCTCCTCGAAACCCCGGGCAGGATCGGTTGAAGGGGGACCGGGCGGCAGGGCAATTTGGGGCAGATCAGGCGGAAAAAAAGGGGTAACATCGATGCCAAGTGACACGGTTTCGATTCTGGTCGTGGACGATGTCAGACTCGACCGCGAGATTCTGCGCCATCACCTTGAGGCCCAGGGACATCAGGCCGAGCTTGCTGAAAATGGGCAAGAAGGGATGGAGTTCCTCGAAAAGGGCATGTTCGACCTGGTACTTCTCGATATCGTCATGCCCGTGATGGACGGATACCAGGTCCTGGAACGCATGAAGTCCCACCCCCGCCTTCGCCACATTCCGGTAATTGTCGTATCGGCCGTAGAAGACTTAGAAAGTGTGGTCAGGTGCATTGAAATGGGAGCGGAAGACTACCTGACCAAACCCTTTAACCGTGTACTGCTCTCCGCCCGAATTTCCAACTGCCTGCAGAAAAAACATCTCCGGGACCAGGAAAAATTCTTTCTCAAAAACATCGAAGAAGGGAAGGAGCGCTCGGAACGATTGATACAGAGCGTTATTCCGAAAACCTTCTCCAGCCGTTTCAAAAAAGACAAGCGCCCCATCGTAGACTATTTCACCGAGATAACGATCATGTTTGCAACCTTTACGGATGCAGAAGACAGGCCTGACAAACCGGCGTCTACGGAAACGATTCAAATGATGGACGGCCTGTTCAATCAATTCGACACCATCGCTCTGCAACACAACCTGGAGAAGGTGAAGACCGTCGGTGATTCATACATGGTGGGGGGCGGTATCCCATCACCGTTCCGACACCACGCCGAAGCCGTTGCGGATATGGCGCTGGATATTCAAGAAATTCTTTCCAGATTTCGATTGCCTTCAGACGAATCCCTGGCGATGCGCATTGGAATTCACACCGGCCCGGTTCGCGTCGGCATCCTCGAAAGTGGAAAATTCAGTTACGATCTCTGGGGAGAGACCGTCACCACCGCAAGTGACCTGGAATCCCTGGGATTACCCGACAAAATCCAGGTGTCCCGTCCAGTTTTTGAGTGCCTTCACGACGAGTTTACATTCGTTGAGCGGGAAGATCGGATCTCCGTCAGCGGGTTAGAAAATGAAACGATCTATCTGTTGACAGGCCGAAAGAGGTCCCGCCATGAAAGGCCTTCAAATTCATAGCGGATACATCCCGGGTGCCATTGGCCGAATCACAGAGCTTCACGCACGGTACTATCATCGATACTGGGACTTTGGTCTATTCTTCGAGCGGAAGGTAGCCGACGGTCTGACCGAGTTTCTGGGCCGTTTCGATGATAACCGGGACGGGCTGTGGCTGACTCTGTCCGAAGATACCATCGTCGGCTCCATCGCCATCGACGGAAAATCCGCGGAACAGGAGGGCGCACATCTTCGCTGGTTCATCGTCGATACCGAAATTCAGGGTTCCGGAATCGGCAGGACACTGATTGAACGAGCCATCTCATTTTGCCGGGAATGCCGGTACCCGAAAATTTATTTGTGGACCTTTCAAGGACTGGACGCCGCCCGTCACCTCTACGAATCCGTCGGGTTTACCCTCGGCAAAGAAATCGTGAACGACTCTTGGGGAAAACGGGTCAACGAGCAAATGTTCGAGAAAGACCTCTGATGGCAAAAGACTCGAAAAAATCGTCTATATTCGAAACACACTATCACGATTATATTAATCGACTTGCCGGCATCGACATGGAACCCCGGCTCCCGATCCTCGATATCCAAATGAAAGGAAACACCTGTGTGGTTCCGTTCTTTGGAGAGGAGTATCGGGTATCTCCGGAAGGCATCACAGATGCATCCGGAACGCTTCCCTCCTACGAAGTCTGTGTGATGCTGTGCCGATATCTGCTCAACTGCCCACGCCAACTGCCCGTGCAGGACGACTGGGTGTCGTTCCGGGACTTCAAGGATGCCGGACCGCTGACGGTGTTTTATCGAAACAGCGTCGAAGGTTTAATCGTTCGATCATTCGCGGGCAATATTCCGGCATTGAAAACCGCCGCTGCGGCCCTGGGCGGTCACCCGCCACTGCTGGAGTTGAATTATGATGTGGTCTTGCGTTTTGTAGCACTTCCCCGCACTCCGTTACTGCTTCTGTTCAACGATGCCGAAGATGATTTCCCCCCCCAATGTTCACTGCTGTTTGAACGGCGTACCGAGAAATTTCTGGATGCCGAATCGATCGCCATTGTCGGGTCGATTCTAGCAAACAGGTTGTCTAAAAGCACCGGGGACAAGTAAACGGGTCATAGGTCTCTCCTCACGTTCTTGACACTGCCTGCGGGCGGCCCTAATTTTCGAAAAATCAGGGTAATGGTTGTATCGATTCAACTGGACTAACCCGATAATTGCATGTCCGGGCTAGGAAATACCGTGTCCGGGGATAGATACGGAAGCGAGATCAACATTTCAGCAGTGATTCCACGCGAGTCACTGCTTCTGCATAAAGGGGGCAATATGGAGAATCACTTTAAAACCCATGGCGCTTTTAGCTGGACCGAATTGATGACAACCGATCCGGAGTCGGCAAAAAAGTTCTACAGTGATCTCTTCGGATGGGAATTGGAAGAGTATTCCATGGAAGGTATGACGTATACCGTCGTCAAGGCTGCCGGCCAGGAGATGGGCGGCATTATGGCGATCCCGCCGGAAGCCCAGGGGGCTCCACCGAACTGGGGAACCTACGTCACGGTCGACAATGTGGATGACACCGTGAAAACAGCGCAGAAACTCGGGGCCATAATCCTCATGGAGCCGCGCGATATCCCGGATGTGGGACGGTTTGCCATCATTCAGGATCCCCAGGGAGCGATTTTATCCGTAATTACCTATAAGGAAATGTAACAAGACTGTTATGACAAACGGGCAGACGGGATCTTCTCAAATCCGGCACCTGTTGCGGGCCATGCGGCCAAAGCAATGGGTCAAGAATGTCTTTGTTTTTTCGGCCATTGTCTTCGCCAAAGAAAATCTTCTTCTGGATGCCCAGGCGGTTGGGACGATTATGACCGCCTTTCTGTTGTTTTGTTTTGTCTCCAGCTCGATCTATCTACTAAACGATCTGGTAGACATCGAGAAAGACCGGCAGCATCCCGAAAAGCGCCACCGCCCCCTTCCCTCCGGCGATCTATCCCCCACTTTAGCCGGGAGTGCGATCGTAGTAGTGCTGCTGACATGCCTGGCAGTCATTGGGCACAACATCTGGGCCGCACCGGCCTCGGATAAGGGGTGGATGTGGTATTCCCTGGTGATTGGGGTCTATTTCGTTCTTCAATCGTCATATACATTCGGTTTAAAACATGTGGTCCTGGTCGATGTCTTTATTATCGCGGCCGGCTTTGTGTTGCGGGCCGTTGCCGGAGCGGCCGTTATATCCGTTGAGATAACGGCATGGTGGATTCTGTCCGTATTTTTCCTGGCGCTCTTTCTGGCCCTTGGCAAACGCCGAACCGAACTGCAATCCCTCCGGTCAAAGGCCGGAGATCATCGACCGATCCTCCTGGAATACTCCAGAACCTTTCTGGACTACCTCCTGCTGATCGTCGTCGCCTGCACCATCATCGTTTACAGCCAGGCGACATTCACCGCACCCATGGCCAGAATGATGTCATACCCCTACCTGATCCTGACAACACCTTTCGTTGTCTTTGCCCTGTTCCGGTATCTCTTTTTGATCATTCAAAAGGAGGAGAGCGGCGATATTGCCGACATTATTTTTCAGGATCGTCCATTGTTGGCCACGATTGTTTCCTGGGCGGTGATGGTGCTGATCATCAAGATCAGCGTGATGGTCGGAGCGTAGCCCGGCACGGTGCCAGACCGTAATTCTGAGAGTGTTTCACCGTCGATCGTGAGATATGTCCTTATGGAATACAACGATGAAATGACTGTTCTCCAGTTTTCCCCTGATGACCGGACGATCTGAAATAGCGTTCAAAATCGGGACTCGGTATCATACCGATCCCGATTTCCATTCAGACGTCAAACCTACTCGATGCTGCAAGACATGTAAGGCATTGTGAGGAATACCTCTCGTATGGCGCACCTTTTTTAAACCGCAGCAAAACCACCTTTTTTGGCAAGCTTTGTGCCCTGTCCCAAGCTCTTGCTCAATGGTACTAATACAATAACTATTTCCTGCCCATCCGAATAAAAAATATAGGAAATAAGTGCCACAATGTGGTACTAAGTTTTGGAAAATGTGTAAGCTGTTTCATAGTTTTGCAGAATGTCTATTTTTAAAACATTGAATTTTATAATAAAAATAAAATCTGTAGAATGGTGCAATAATTGCAGACTATACCTAAAGTTCTAGCAGCGCCTGAACCTCCATTTCTGAATTCTCTCCAGCTCGAATCAATAGTTTACCTTTCAAGCTTTCAATCTAGAATCTGAATTTAAATTTTGACATCCGCTTTTCTTATCGATGTGGTTGCAAGGGAAAGCGTTAAAGAAGCTTCACTATCTGTCCAATATCAACGCCCAAGATGCTTACATGCGGCTGTTTGATGTCGTTATTAGGAAAAAGGAGGCCGATCATGAAAATTCATCTTTTCAGATCTTTTCTAATTTTGTTCTTACAACGTGTATGATGGCAGGTGTCGCGTGGGCCGATGAAGACGATAAAGACGATATAGACGATGATGACAATAGAGTCGTACAGGGACCACCTGGGCCTCAAGGTCCACCTGGAGCACAAGGCCCCCCGGGAGAGCAAGGGCCTCAAGGACCGCCAGGAATCACTGGCCCTCAAGGACCGCCTGGTGTTGCCGGGCCTCCAGGGCCACAAGGTGATCCAGGCCCACAGGGTGTCGCCGGGCCGCATGGACCTCCGGGCGATCCAGGCCCACAAGGTATCGCTGGACTCCAAGGACCACAGGGCGAACCAGGGCCCCAAGGAACCCCGGGAGCCGATGGCGCACAGGGGCCTCAAGGACCGCCTGGTATTGCCGGGCCTCCAGGGCCACAAGGTGATCCAGGCCAACAGGGTGTCGCCGGGCCGCAAGGACCTCAGGGCGATCCAGGCCCGCAAGGTATCGCTGGACTCCAAGGACCACAGGGCGAACCAGGGCCCCAAGGAACCCCGGGAGCCGATGGCGCACAGGGGCCTCAAGGACCGCCTGGTATTGCCGGGCCTCCAGGGCCACAAGGTGATCCAGGCCCACAGGGTGTCGCCGGGCCGCAAGGACCTCAGGGCGATCCAGGCCTGCAAGGTATCGCTGGACTCCAAGGACCGCAAGGTGATCCCGGACCCCAGGGAGAGGAAGGCCCTCAGGGACCGCCTGGTGTTGCCGGGCCTCCAGGGCCACAAGGTGATCCAGGCCCGCAAGGACTCGCTGGACTCCAAGGACCACAGGGCGAACCAGGGCCCCAAGGAACCCCGGGATCCGATGGCGCACAGGGGCCTCAGGGACCGCCTGGTATTGCCGGGCCTCCAGGGGCACAAGGTGATCCAGGTCCACAGGGTGTCGCCGGGCCTCAAGGACCTCAGGGGCCGGCCGGGTCGGATGGCGGTTCTGGGTGTCTGGTTCTGGTAGCCCCAAGCGGTGGGGATTTTACCAGCATCCAGTCAGCTGTCGATTCTCTATCTAACCAACCGGATAGAGCCTGCACTGTCGAGGTCGCTGCCGGCGTGTATACGGAGAGTGTCCGAATGGGCAGTAATATCCATCTCAAAGGGTCCGGCATGGACCAGACAATTCTCATACCAGACACGTCCAATCCGATTGAACAAGCCGACTTTGCCGCCATTAGCTTAAACAATGTCACCAATGTCAAAATTACCGGCTTCACGATCATTGGTTTACCCAATGATGCTTTAATCGGGGCCTATGCCATTTGGGATATCGGATCATCGCCGATTGTCAAAGGCAATCGGATTACCTCGTTTATTGGGAGTGGATTATTTAACCGAACTGGGGTGGCTGCCGTTGCCAGCTTCGACTCCACACCAAAAATTATCATGAATGAATTCGAAGATAACGCTGTGGCCATACTGCTTGACAATGCCAACGGAAAAATCGCTGATAATCGAATTTTTAACAATGGAGGATGGGATCTGGGAAGCGTCCGTATCGTAAATTCGGATGCCTATCTGGTGAACAACACCTTTGAACTTGGCGAAGAGCTGAGGATCGAGTTGGAGCTGGCGGATACCGCGTATCGGGTGACCGTTACAGATAATATCTTCAAAGATCTACTCAGGCCTATAAGGTATGAGTCAAACAATCCGGCTAGTGCAGTGTGGATTACCGGCAACCAGATCCTGGGTCAATGTAACCTTGGGATATCTTCAGGGGGAGCTGCCATTATATCTCGAAATCGAATCGGAACCTGTTTGGAGAGTGGAATAACAATCCCGAGCCGCTATCCGGTCACCGTAGTCGATAACCATATCGCAGCTGGCGCATCCGGGGTCTTTATAAACGTAAGGGAAGTATTCGGTGAGAGGAATAATGATAACATAATTGTCAGCGGCAATATTTTTCAGGGCTCAGGCGGCGGTTCGGGTATAGCTTTTCTTAATACGACAGGTGTCGCAACTGGGAATATAGTCAATGACCATGCGGGCGTAATAGGGAGGCATACAGTAGCCATTGGTAATCGGCTCAGAGACAGTAGTCTTGATGCAGGTCTATGTGAGGGGGGCGGTGGCCTGGCTGTGGCAAACTATTGCAGCAATGAAGGCTTTGTAATTGGAGGCCAAACCATTAGAATAGGTAATTCAAGCCTCTTCATTTCCGGGGATCTAAATATTTCAGAAATTCTAGGACGTCCTGCAAATATTTCGTTTGCCAACGGTTTGAATCTTTCCGTTGAAGAGAATCTTGATGTCGTAATCGGTCTCGACACATCTGTAACCACGGCAGGTAATCTTGAAGTTGTTGCGGGCGTCAATACGTCTCTGACCACGGGAGCGATCCTTGATATTGTGACAGGCCTTGATACAAACATAACGTCTGCACGAGATACAAACATCACATCCGGCCGAGCCACAAACATATCACCATGACGTCATTTAACCACAATGCGCTTGATAGGCACGGCTTCTATCTAAATTGAAATAATTACCGGGCCGCACATCACATCGGGTGTGCGGCCATTTTTCTATCCAATTGGCAATTGGATTGACTGCTCCTGTAGAAGACAATATCATTCTTGATATTATATATGAGTTATCCGATCATGATTTTAATAACACCCAAACCGGCTATCTATCCGCACATTCCATATTCTGAGGAAGGCGCTGAATCACTTAAATGTTCCTCACGTTTGCAGTAGTTCCCTGCAAGAGCCAAAGTCTCCAAATAAACACAAGGGTGAGATATTCGGACTTCTTAATCGGGACCAGGTTCGGCCGGTATGAACCCGACTTTTACTATAGAGAGAGGGGGTTTATTAAGACGGGCGACGTTTTCGCTTCGGAAGAATATGGGTGGCTGTTCCCAGAAAAATTTCAGCCGCTTCGCCTTCCGTCTCCGACAGGGTGGGATGGGGATGGATGGACAAGGCCATGTCCTGAACCAGAGCGCCCATTTCGATGGCCAGAACCCCTTCGGCAATGAGCCCTTCGGCGGTGCGGCCGCAGACCCCGACGCCGATAATCCGCTGGGTGTCCGGGTCGGCAATGATTTTGGTCAACCCCTCCGGGGCGTCCATGGTCAGCGCCCGTCCGGAGGCCTTCCATGGAAACCGCTGGACCTGAAACGGGATCCCTTTGCGGCGGGCTTCCAACTCTGAGATCCCCGCCCATGCGATTTGGGGATCCGTGTAGACGACGGCTGGAATGGCGCGCGCATCAAAGGCGGCCGGCTCCCCGGCAATCACCTCTGCGGCGATTTTCCCTTCGTGGGTGGCCTTGTGGGCCAGCATAAATCCGCCGACCACATCACCAACGGCAAAAATCCGCTCATCGGTAGTCCGCTGCTGCTCATCCACTTGAATGAATCCTTTCCGGTCCAGTTCCACACTGGTATGCTCCAGACCGAGATCTCCGCTGTTGGGCCGGCGTCCGATAGCCACCAGCACCCGCTCGAATCGTTCAATGGTTTCCTTGGCACCGGAGAGTGTCACATCCACGTGGCCTGGATGTTCTTCCATGGCGGCGACGCGGGTCTCAAAATACAGGCCCGCAAAGATCCGTTCGAGGGTCCTGCGCAGGGGCCGAACCAGATCACGATCCACCCCGGGCAGAATCCCCGTTCCCATTTCCACGAGCACGACCCGGCTGCCCAGGGCCGCGTACACCGACCCCAACTCGAGCCCCACATAGCCGCCGCCCACCACCAACAGCGTTTCCGGGATGTCGGCCAGCGCCAGCGCTCCCGAAGAGTCCATAATGCGAGCCCCTTCGGTGAAGGGGATTCCCGGAAACGGGATCGGATGGGATCCGGTGGCGATGATGGCATTACGGAATCGGATGTGGCTGGTTTCCACACCGACCACCCGAACCGTGTGCGGACTTTCGAATACCGCCCTGCCCTGAATCCGCTGCACGCCTCTCCCCTGGCTCAGGGTAACCAACCCCTTGGATAGCTGTTCAACTACCCTGTTTCGATAAGCCCGCAGCCCTTGCAGATCAATGGTCGGAGCATCGAAACGGACCCCCATGGCAGCGGCCCGTTTGGCATCGTGGATCAATTCGGAAAGAAAAAGGAAGGTTTTTGAAGGTATGCACCCTCTATACAGGCACACACCCCCGGGGCGTTCCTCCAGGTCCACCATGGTGACGTCCAGTCCCAGGTCGGCCGCCCGAAACGCAGCCGCATATCCCCCGGGACCACCGCCGATGACCAGGACATCGGTCTCCTGTGTCAGCTCACCCATGACCATGTTGGTTTACTCCCCCCTACAATCCGTATATTAAAAAAATCTTGCCCAACGAGAGCATCAAGGGGAGACTTTCATGGCCAAGGCATTTCGGGGCGACGCTGTAGTCCGACTACCGCGAGCCTTCAATAACACAGGCCATGGAAGCCTCCGTTCGACCCGGAGGGTGAAATCTTTTCAACCTTGTTCTTTGGTTTCGGCAGTTGATCCTTTGTTGGTGCTGAAATAAGCCGAAAATACGTGGGCTTTGGAGACTTCTGGAAGTAGTTTGTTGTATAGCATCAGTTGAAAAGATTTCATGCCCTCTTTGGGTTAGCATGTGCACTTGATTGACAACAAAAACCGCTCCGGGTTTTCCATGGCATCCCGGAAGAACTCTAAAAACTTTACCGAATCGACCCCGTCCAGGACGCGATGATCGATGGACAGTGCAACAGGCATAATCAGCCTCGGCACCACTTCCGCTTTTCCGTCTTCAGATTCACGAACGACCGGCTGCATCCGCGCCCCGCTCATTCCCAGAATGGCGGCTTCCGGGTAGTTGATGATCGGTGCGAAGTACCCCCGGCCGCCGGCGGCGCCGATATTGGTGATGGTGAAGGTACCGCCCTGGAGTTCGGCCAGACCGGTTTTTCGATTCCGGGCCCGCTTCGTCAGGTCGGTGATTTCCACGGCCAGATCGGTTATGCTTTTCCGGTCTGCGTCCCGAATCACGGGAACCATCAGTCCGGCTTCGGTATCCGTGGCCAGTCCGATGTTTATGTACTTCTTGGTAATAATGCGTCGATTTATGGTATCCAGAGACACGTTGAACTGCGGGTATTGTTTTAGCGCTTCCGCTGCGGCCTTCACGGCAAATACCGTCAGCGTCAGTTTGCCGCCTTCGGCTTCTACCGTTGACTTTTGACGAACGCGAAAGGCTTCCAGGTCGGTGACATCCACGTCGTCCTGGCTGGTCCCATGGGGAATCTGGGACCAGGCTACCGCCATCTGACGGGCGGTTACCTTGCGGATGGACCGCAGGGGTGTCACTTCAACCGGTCCCCACCTGGAGAAATCCGGCAGTGCCGGGAGCGGCCCCGCGACCGTTGTCAATGCTTCCGCCCACTCGGAAGGTTCTTCTTCGCGTCCGGTTTCTGCAACGCTTTCGGATTCCGCATGTCTCCGAACATCCTCTGCCGTAACCAGCCCTTCCGGCCCGGTCGGTACCACATCACCCAGTTCCACTTCCAGCTCCCTGGCCAGACGTCTCGTGGCCGGCGATGCCGGGATGGGGCCGGTTCGCACTCCGCGGGCGAGTGCGGTCTGTTCAGACACCGGCCCATGCTGACTTCTGTCTGACACCTCCGGTGCGGAAACCGGGGAAGCGACCGCTACGGCTGCTCCGCTATATGTGATGAGCACGTCTCCGACATTGACCACATCACCGGGTTTGACGTGAATTTCTTCTATCGTGCCGCTGTAGGGCGAAGGTATTTCCACGGCCGCTTTGTCGGTTTCGATCTCCAGAATCGGATCCCCTTCGTGGACGGTTTGGCCCACGGATACCAACACGGCGATCACCTCACCTTCATGGATGCCTTCTCCCAGGTCCGGCAGTTTGAATTCTCTGGACATGACGGTCGCCTTTTCCGGTTAGCCCGGACATTGCATGAACTCTTCAGGTTAGCCGTTCAATAGATCTTCTGCCGTGCGGACGATCCGTTCGACGTTCGGTAGATAAGAAGATTCCCGTTCGGGAAGGGGAATCACCACATCGAACCCGGTCACGCGCGCGATGGGGACCTCCAGGTAAAAAAACGATTTTTCCACGATACGGGATACGATCTCAGCGCCGGGGCCGAAACTGCGGGGTGCTTCATGAATGATCATGACGCGGCCGGTTTGCTTGGCAGAAGCGACAAACAGGCTGTCGTCCAGGGGGGCAAGGGTCAGCAGGTCGATGACATCGGTCTCGATACCCCGTTTTTCCTTTAATGCGTTTGCGGCAGCCAGCGTGGGCCGCACCATGGCCCCGTAGGCAATCATGGTCAAATCGTTCCCCTCGCGAACCCGCTGGGACTGGCCGATGGGCAGGATCTCTTCAGCGTCGGGTACCTCCTCGCGAAACGCCCGATAGATCGCTTTGCCTTCGTAAAATATAACCGGGTCCGGATCCCGAATCGCGCTCACCAGCAGTGCTCTGGCATTTCGGGGGCCGGAGGGAATGACGGTTTTCAATCCGGGGGTATGGGCCCAGTAGGCCTCCCGGCTTTCGGAATGATGTTCCAGGGCCCGGACCCCTCCGCCATAGGGAGCCCGAAGCACCATAGGAACGGTAAAATGACCCCGGGATCGCCACCGCAGGCGGGAGGCGTGGTTTTCAATCTGGTGAAAGCAGTGGTAGGCGAATCCGGAAAACTGTATTTCACACACCGGCCGAAGGCCGTTTACGGCCATGCCGATGGACATTCCGGCGATGGCGGATTCGGCCAGGGGAGTATCCAGAACCCGCGTCTCACCGAACGCATCGATGAGGCCGTCGGTTACCCGAAACACACCGCCGTCAACGCCCACATCCTCGCCGAGGATTATGACGCGGTCATCTTTTTCCATCTCCTGGCGGAGCGCAAGGTTCAACGCCTGAACCATGGTCAGCTTAGCCATGAGATTTCACCCCCTTCAGCTCCCGCGCCAATGTATCCCGCTGCTCTTCCAGGTAGGGCGGTCTTTCGGCATAGCTGTGCTCGAATATCTCCATGGGATCCCCCATGGACTCCATGGCAGTTTCCGCCGCTTCTACAGCAGACTGGATTTCGTCAAGAATTTCATCCTCCAGTTGATGGGTAAGTGTATCGGTCAGCAGCCCCCTGGCAAGTAGATATTTGTGAAATCGGGAGATGGGATCTTTTTTGCGCCAGGCATCGACTTCATCATCGGATCGATATCGTTTGGGGTCGTCTGCCGTGGTGTGGACCGACATCCGATAGGTCACCGCTTCGATCAGGGTCGGCCCGCCACCGGCACGTGCACGCGAGACGGCCTCGGCTGCGGCGGTATACGTCGCCAGGACATCGTTGCCGTCCACCTGAATGCCGGGCATACCATACGCCACCGCTTTTTGTGCGATGGTGGCTGAACGGGTCTGCATGGATCTGGGGATAGAAATCGCCCATTGGTTGTTCTGACATACAAAGACGACAGGGGTCTGGAATGCGCCGGCAAAATTCATGGCTTCATGGAAGTCTCCTTCCGAAGTGGCGCCATCACCAAAAAACGTCATGGCCACATCATCCCGCCCGCGATATCTGGCGGCCCACGCCAATCCAACGGCATGCAGCATTTGAGAACCCACCGGAACCGACATGGGCAAATTGTTTCCGGGATCGCCCAGATCGGCGCCCTCGGCATAGCCGGCATTGGACAGGATGACGCTCACCATGGACCGGCCGCGCCAGAGTTCTGCGGCGGTTTCACGGAATGCCGGCACCATCCAATCCGAGTTTTTGAGAACGGCGATGGGGCCGACATGGGCAGCTTCCTGACCGGAGATCGGCGGAAATGTACCGATTCTCCCCTGTCTTTGAAGGCTGAGCAGCCTCTCATCAAAACGGCGTCCGAGAAGCATGAACCGATAGAGTTTAATTAGAAGTCCGTCTTCGAGGTCCGGTTCCAGGGAGGTATCGATATTACCTTTCTCATCCAATATGGAGAGGTGTTCGATCGGATCGGCGATGTCTATTTGATGTCTCGGCATGAGTTTGAATCCCTCAACTAGGTCGTGACTTGGATCGCTCTGATTTACTACTTGAATTACTCAATAATATCGTCGTGAACTCAATATTGGTCTAAATCAGGCAGAGTCAAGTCGCCCCGAAGGTCACCTGTGGGGGCGAAAATCCAGTGCCTGCCCGCCTTGCCCGACCGGCCTTGTGTGCCTATTTTAGAGAATCCCTTTGGATGGTCTCTTAATGATGTGTCGTCTTGAAAGCAAAAACCTTGCAGGGAGGTGAATATGAACGAGACTGACTATCAATGGATTTCTGCAAGCGAGTTGGAGGGGCAACTGGAGAGCACTTCTTCCTTGCTGTTGATTCACACCTTGCCGGAAGAGCACTTTCAGACGGCTCATATCCCGAAAGCAGTAAATGCCTGTGTCTACGAGGTTACGTTTTTAGATCAGGTCGCGGAACTGACCGCTGGCAAAACCCTGAACATTGTCGTGTATGGGTCTCGAGAGACCAGCTGGGACGCCCGAACCGCTTTCGAAAAGCTCACCTCGGCAGGATATCGGAATGTGCGCATCCTCGAAGGCGGCCTGGCCGGATGGATGTCCGCGGGCCTCCCGACAGAGGGATCGGCCGCGGGTCCGGTGACGGAGTTCGGCAATGTCCCCACCCTTGCCCCCGGTACTTATCAAGTGGACGTGGCCGAGAGCACCGTTGAATGGACGGGTAGAAATCCCAACGGCAAACATTTTGGCACGATCATGCTCGCCGGGGGCGAAGCCACACTGACCGCCGATTCGATCACCGGCCGGTTCGAAATCGACATGACGTCCATCCGAAACACCGATCTTTCCGGGGATGAGCTCTACCCTGTTCTCATCTCTCATTTAGAATCGGAAGATTTTTTCCTCTCCCACCAGTTTCCCAGGGCGGTCTTCTCCATCACCGCAGGAACTCCCGTTTCATCGCCGACGCTGACCATGCCCAACTTTGTCATCCGGGGGCATCTGGAATTGCGCGGCATCCGTGCAGATCTTGAATTCATGGCATCCGTGACACCGACGGAAAACAACGGACTTGCAGGCGAAGCCCATTTTGACATGGACAGAACCCGGTGGGGAATGCGATACGGCTCGAGCCGCTTCTTCGATTTTCTGGGTATGCATGTGGTGTTCGACCTGATTTCCATCGATTTACGGATTGTGGCCCACAGAATTTGAGCTCCGTTCTCTTCCGCCGGTCTGCATCCGGAAGGCTTCGGGAAGGGGGCAGACCACCTACCGCTTTTCATACTGTCTTGAAATTGTTACTATCCAGCAGGTACTATCCCGCAGATCCATCCGTCGGAACATCATAATCACAAAGGGGGTGCGATATGCTGAACCATGTCGTCTTGATGAAATTCAAGCCCGAAACCACCGATGCGGAAATCGAAGAACTGGAAGCGGCCCTGGACGATCTGCCCAATAAAATCATTGAAATCCACAGCTATGAGTTCGGCCGTGACGTCATCCGCTCGGAGCGTTCCTATGACTTTGCATTGATTGCCCTGGTGGCCAATGAAGAGGCACTCGGGCGATACCAGAACCACCCGGATCACCAGAAGGTGGTCCAGCGCATCCGGAAGATGTGCGAATCGATATTTGCCGTGGATTTTTACGGTGTCGATGCGAGTTCCCTAAAAAAAGTAGAAAAAGAAGACCCTCTGGCGGCGCCGTTTGATGATTAAACAACCGGGAAAACAATTTTTCATTCAAGTGTCTGGTGAAAGGGGAAATATTTCCACATGAGACTAGAACGACTGACATTTCCGAATGCCGTTGGTGAACAGCTGTCGGCCCAAATCGACGTCCCCATTGACGGGCGACCCAAAGCCTTTGCCCTCTTCGCCCATTGTTTTACCTGCACCAAAAACATCAAAGCGGTGGCAAATATCAGCCGGGCGCTAACCCGAAAGGGTATCGCGGTCATGCGGTTCGATTTTACGGGATTGGGGGAAAGCGAAGGAGATTTTTCATCAACCAGCTTTTCGTCCAATGTGGCCGACCTTGTGGCGGCGGCTGAGTTTCTATCCCAGAAGTATCAACCGCCGAAAATTCTCATCGGCCATTCTTTCGGCGGAACCGCGTCCCTCCAGGCCGCTCTTGAAATTCCGTCTGCCGTGGCGGTGGCGACCATCGGTTCACCGGCCGACCCGAAACATGTCCGGCATCTTCTCGGGGATGCCATGAAGACCATACAGACCCAGGGGGAAGCCGAGATTCTGCTGGACGGCCGACCGTTCCGAATCAAAAAGCAGTTTCTGGACGATCTCCAGGACGCACGCATCGAGAATAGCATCCGCAACCTGAAACGCGCCCTGCTTGTCCTGCACTCACCGGTAGACCGCCTTGTGGATATCGACCACGCCGCCCGCATATTTAAAACCGCCAAACATCCGAAGAGTTTTATATCCCTGGATCGGGCCGATCACCTGATGAGTGATCCGGCGGATTCCCGCTATGTGGGAGCAGTCATTGCCGAATGGGCCTTTAAATACATTGGTGAGGCGCAGACGAAAGAAGCAGAGGCGGAAGGAAACCATAGTGAAGTCATCACCCGAATCGATACCAGTCGATACACCACGGAAATCCTGGCCGGAGATCATGATCTGATTGCCGACGAACCCGAATCCATGGGTGGGACCGACCAGGGGCCCTCTCCCTATGAATATCTTCTCTCCGGCTTGGGTGCATGCACGGCGATTACCCTTCGCATGTATGCCGATCACAAAGAATGGCCGCTGGAGTCGGTGATGATTCGACTGAAGCATGAAAAAATTGACGCCAAGGACTGCGACACCTGCGAGACCAGACAGGGGAAAGTCGATCGGATCGAGAGGGAACTTGAGTTCATCGGTCCCCTTGATGAAAAGCAAAAAGCCCGGCTGAGTCAAATCGCCGACAGGTGTCCGGTACATCGAACGCTACATTCCGAGATACTTGTGGAGTCCCGGACGAAATCCTGAAGATGAACACCTCCCATCTCCAAGAGGCGGCCCAGGGGTCACCGCTGATTACCCTTGAAAGCGTTACCCTCCGTCTCCGCGACCGGCCATTTCTTCCGAATACCAATTGGCAGATCCGATCGGATGAAAACTGGGCCGTTCTGGGGCCCAATGGCGCCGGAAAAACAGCTCTGACCGGTGTCCTGATAGGTCGGACCCCCTACTCGGAAGGTCGGGTGATTCGCCACGACGAGTCGGCGGATATGCACCGGATCGGCTTTTTATCTCTGGAATTGCAGGAAGCTTGGCTGGCCAGGGCCGAAAGGGCGGAAACGGCCAGATCTTTCAGCAACGGGTCCGATGAACCGATACGGTCCACGGATGTGCTGTATGCCGATGGGGATCACCATCCTCCCCTCCCCGACGACCTGATGTCCCTTCTCGGGCTTGGGCCGCTGATGGATCAAGAGGTTCGGAGTTTATCTACAGGTGAGATCCGGCGTGTTTTGCTGGCAGCAGCGGTGATGCGGTCCAAACGTTTATTAGTATTGGATGAGCCGTTTGAAGGGGTCGACGCAGGGGCACGGGACCGCTTTCGTCATATCATGACCGGTCTGACCCAGATGGGTCGGCAGATCATCCTGGTGACCCACCGGTTTCAACTCCTGCCGGACGCCATATCCCATGTGCTTTGCCTGAAGGAAGGGAGATTGGTGGCCCAGGGCCCCAAAGAGGAGGAATTGTCCGGCAACACCTTATCTCGACTTTACGACAAACCAAGCCGCCGGACGGACGGAGGCAACAGCCTCCCAGCCTGGACGGATCGTCCGAGACGACCATGGGATCCATCCCGACACCATCGGCGACATTCCGAAAATCCCGGATCCCCTGTGATTAGAATGATCGATGTGACGGTAGGATATGGGGACCGAAAAATTCTGAAAGACCTGAACTGGACGGTCCGAGCCGGGGAGCATTGGGGGGTTTTGGGGCCCAATGGTTCCGGGAAAACGACCCTGCTAAGCCTTATTTCAGGAGATCATCTCCAGGCATATGCCAACGAGATCCTGCTCTTCGGTCATCGGCGAGGCAGTGGGGAGAGCATATGGGATATCAAGTCGCGCACCGGATTGGTGTCTTCCGAATTCCAATTTCGCTTTAATCGCCCCTTTACCGTGAAGGACGTGGTACAATCCGGTTTTTTTGATTCCGTCGGGCTCTACCGGTTTGTCGGCAAAGAGCGGGCATGTGACGCGGCCCACTGGATGGCTTTCTTTGGGATTCAGGACAAGGCCGAATCCATCTTCAATCGGCTGTCCTACGGAGAAAAACGTCTTGTTCTGCTGGCCAGGGCGATGGTAAAAAATCCGGAATTGCTGATTCTGGACGAGCCCTGCCAGGGTCTGGATCCCGCCAACCGACGGGTCATCATCGATCTGGTCGATACCATCGGTACGGAAACGTCGACGCAAATTCTTTATGTGACCCACCATGAGTATGAACTGCCCTCCTGCCTGACCCGCATTCTCTCTTTGGATGGAAAGGGCGGCAGTATCCAGCGCAATGCCCCCGAACCGGGAAAAGCTTCAGGAAGTTCCTTGGAAACGGCCGGAGGTCCCCGGTGAGAACACCATACACGCTCAAAACGGACCGTTATTCTGTCAAACGCTCTAACGCACTCCAACCTTGAAAAATGATTTATATTAGGCAATATTAGGTTACTTCAATATTTCATGCAACGTTCGGGATTGCCCGCACAACGACCGATTGTAACGCTGAAGATATGAATATCATCAAGGATTGGTTCCGCCGAAATTTTTCCGACCCCCAGGTCGTCATCCTGGCCGTCCTCCTGATTACCTTTGTACTGGTCATCTACCTGTTCGGCAAAACCCTTACCCCGGTCATCGCCAGTCTGGTGATCGCGTATATGTTGGAAGGACTGGTCGGTTTTTTCGAGCGACGGGGGACTCCCCGGCTTGCCGCGGTTCTGATCGTATTTCTATCCTTCATGGCATTTTTGTTTGTCCTGCTCTTTGCGCTGCTGCCCAAGCTATCTTATCAGCTGGGTGAAGCCATTACCGAACTGCCGAACATGTTCAAGCGGCTGCAGGCGCTGCTGAGCATGTTGCCGGAGCGTTATCCGGAATTCATCTCTCGGGAGCAGTTGGACGACATGGTTCGGGCACTACAAGCCGCCATCGCCGGCGGTGGAGATAAAATTCTTTCCTATTCCGTTGCCTCCGTACGCGGCTTGATCGTCTTTCTGGTATATCTGGTTCTAATGCCGTTGATGGTCTTTTTCTTCCTCAAAGATAAAGCAGAACTGGTGCTCTGGATCACCGGTTACTTGCCCGAAAATCGACCCCTTGCATCCCAGATCTGGCAGGAAGTCGACCTGCAGATCGGAAATTATATGCGGGGCAAATTCTGGGAAATTCTGATCATCTGGGGATCCAGTTGGATCGTCTTTTACGGGCTGGGGCTCAAGTTTGCCATGCTGATCGGATTGCTGGTCGGGTTGTCGGTGATCGTCCCGTATATCGGAGTAACGGTCACCGTTCTGCCGGTGGCGATGATGGGCTTTTTCCAGTGGGGATGGGGTCCGGAGCTCTTCTACCTGCTGGTCGCCTACGGCATCATCCAACTTCTCGACGGCAATCTGCTGGCACCCCTGTTGCTCTCGGGGGTGGTGAACATGCACCCGGTTGCCATTATCACGTCAGTACTGGTGTTCGGAGGTTTGTGGGGATTCTGGGGAGTGTTCTTTGCCATCCCTCTGGCGACTCTGGTGCACGCCATTTTAAGGGCATGGCCCCGTAAGGAACCGGTCCCACCGGTTTGCGTGCCGGCAGAAGACGCCAACCCGGATACGACGGCCAATTGAACAGCTCGAAGCTGAAAGCTGAAAGTTGAAAGCTCGATCAAAATACAAACAGCGAATGACGTTCCGCGAAGCGGAACAAATGACTAAATGACGCTGCAGTCATGCAGCAAATGACCGTTCCAACCGGCTAACCCGTCTTCGCTCCTGCGGGGCTACGCCGGGCACGCGGGCAGACGGGAAAACGGGCGAACGGGAGAACGGGCAGACGGGATAACCGACATCATGAAAATTTACACAGGAACCGGAGACCAAGGAAAAACCAGCCTTTTCAGCGGGGAACGCGTCAGCAAAGGGAATGATCGAATCGCAGCATACGGCGACGTGGATGAATTGAACTCCACCCTGGGGGCCCTGGCCGCGGCTGCTCCGGATGACGACCCTGAAATCCGAAGGTCGATTGAACAGATTCAATCGACGCTGTTCCAGTTGGGCGCGTGGCTGGCGACTGATTCGGAATCACCTTCCAAGGATGTACTGAACGATATTTCCGAAACCGAATGGAAGGCTCTTGAGGCTGCCATCGATCGGATGGAAACCAAACTTCCCCCGCTGCGTGGCTTTATTTTACCGGGCGGACACACGGCTGCCGCTTGGGCCCACGTGGCAAGAACCGTTTGCAGACGGGCGGAACGCAAAGTCGTGGCGCTTTCCGATAACACGGGCACCCCGGATGCCCTCCAGCCGGTACTGGTCTATTTGAACCGCCTTTCCGATTACCTGTTTGTTGTGGCGCGCTATTGCAATTTTCTCATGGGAATTGCCGACGTCCCATGGAAAAGATGAAACTTCCCGAGGCGCGAGCCTACCGCACCACCATCGTAAACCGACGTTGGCTATCCGATCATACATTTGAAGTGAAATTGGCGCGACCGGATGGATTCGCGTTTATGCCGGGGCAACGGATTCATTTAAATTGCGGCGACGCCGGCAGAGACTATTCTCTGGTGTCATCGCCCCGGGATGAATCCCTCCGTTTATGCATCCGTCATGTCCCCGGGGGGGCGCTCACCCCGAAGCTCCTGGACATCCCGATTGGGACTTCGCTTCATTTTTTTGGCCCCGACGGATATTTTTTGTTCCGTAAATCCGGAAAACACCCTGTTTTCATTGCCACCGGAACCGGCGTCGCTCCCTTTGTTTCGATGTGTCTTGCGGGGTGCAGTGGGTTTACCCTGCTCCACGGAGTTCGATACCCCGGTGAGCAGTATTATGCGGATATCCTTCAGCGGGCTGCCGAAACTTACATGCCATGCATCACCGGACCCGTTCAGAGCAGATCCGACGGTTATGCCGGGCGGGTCACCGGATATGTCGCCGATGAGCTTCCAGCCGGGGATTATGATTTCTACCTATGTGGGAGGACTGAAATGGTTCGGGATGTGACCCGCGTTGTCGATCAACGGTTCCCAAATTCAAGGGTCTTTATTGAGTTATTTTTCTAATGATGGTAAGTAATTATGCGTTGATATTGAAAATATCCGATTATTATGATTTACTAAGGAAACGTGAGTTAGATAAAATTCAACGCAAGAACGCGGTTCCAAGCCATGCAACGAGACAACTACATCAATTCACTGCGGAATGAGCTCCTCGCCATGGTGGGCAATCAGTTGTCGCCTGTTGCGCTGCGGTATGGATACAGCGACGTTTCTCTGGAAACCAATATTAAATGGCGGCCACTGGTATTGGTTCTGGGTAATTATTCCTCCGGGAAATCCGCTCTGATCAACGAATTTTTAGGTGCCGACATACAGATCACCGGTCAGGCACCAACCGACGATTCATTCACCGTTATCACCCACGGGGAGCCACCCCCATCCGAGGAACGGATTCAAACCCTTGAGGAAAGAGACGGAAAGTTTTTACTCAATGATCCGGAATATCCATTTGAAATGCTGAAAAAGCACGGCCAAAGTTTTTCGGCCCATTTCCGGCTCAAAAAGGTAAATTCACCGTTTTTGAAAACACTGGCGATTATTGATACCCCCGGGATGCTCGACAGCATCACGGAAAGAGATCGCGGATACAACTATCAAGAGGTGGTGGGGGATCTGGCCCAGTTGGCGGATCTTATTTTGGTGTTGTTCGACCCACACAAGGCCGGCACCGTCAGAGAAGCCCATATCAGTCTCCGTGATACCCTGCCTGCCAGGACCTTTGAAGACCGGGTCCTGTTTGTACTGAACCGCATCGATGAATGCGCTTCACTCATAGACCTGATCCGGGTCTATGGCACCCTTTGCTGGAATCTGTCCCAGATCACCGGAAGAAAAGATATTCCGATGATTCACCTGACCTATTCTCCCCGGGCGGCAGAGAGTGAGGAACCGGAAAATAATCGGGACACCAGCTATCTTCCCCATCTGGAAAATCAACGGGAGCGGCTTAAACGGTCGGTACTGGAAGCACCGCGACATCGCTTGGACCATTTGGCCACCTTTGTTGAAACCCATGGAGAAAGGCTCTCCCATCTGCTGGAGGCCCTGGTCAGCTACCGAAAAGGGCTCAGACGATTCCGGTTGCGATATTCTGTGATCGGCCTCCTGCTGAGCCTGATCATCGGAGCGGGTGTGGTCGGAGGACTGACCGCATACGGTCCCATGGCCGGTTTTGATGTACCCCTGCTCGCCGCTACCGCCGCGGGTATCGCCGCTCTGGTGCTATTGCTGCTCATGACGGTGTTCATGAAAATGTTTACCCACCGGTTCCACCGGAAGACGATGACACGTCTAGACAAGCTGACTTCTCTGGAGACCCAAAATCGCCGTGACAGCTGGCAGGCGATCCGGGATTTGGTCTTCTCCTATCTTGAAAAAACAGAAGGCAAATTTCCGGGAAAAGAAACCAAACAGGACTACCTGGAAACAATCCAGGTCTATGAAAAAGGGGCCAAAGAAATTCGGGAAGCGTTGAGCGGCCTTCCGTCCATGCTCAACGATGCCCCCTCACCCTCTGCACCGCGCCCTCCAACTCTGAAGCAGGTAATCTAGCCGGAAGCCTGACAATGTCCGGGACAATCCGAATGGTTCACGGAGAGTGGATACCATGAATGTTCAGACCCAGGTCGTGTTCATTTTTACCCTATGGCTGGTCATGGGAATCGGGTTCCTGGCCCGGGCCACCGAAATGAGAAGGCTGGGAAAAACCTGGATGGAGGCCGTTACATCCACCGAAGGGATACTCTTCTTTCTGAGCTTGCTGGCGCCGGTGGTCCTCCTGATCCATCACAGCATATCCATGTAAAATCTTGTTAAGGAAACAAGATTTTACCCTATCATACAAAATACTTCAGAACGTCGCTGATCATCCAATCCCGATTGTTTCGATGCATTTGAAACAGACGTACATCCGATCGCTGCTTCACCGCTTCAGTGGCCCCGCCACCTTTTAGCGCAATGGTGGCCACCACCGGCCTGTTTCCATCCAGCAACCTGGTCAAAATATCCATAAACATCGGGGAAAGGCATTCCATTTTGCCGATTTCATCAATGACGATCACCTTTCGGTCCGGTTCAAAAAACGGGATATTCAGAAGGAACCGTTCAAACCCCGGAACATCCACTCTGTATTTTCCGACGTGATGAAAACTCTCGATATCCACGTGGGACAGCACGCCTTTGCTGCCGTCAAGACTGACCAGTTCAAATCCCTTTCGAACACCGCCCTCCCGAATCTCGCGCGTGTAAAACCCTGCCGGATGATGAGGGTGAAGATGTTGCGCCAATTTCATGATGACGGTCGTTTTTCCGATCCCGGGAGGCCCGGTGATCAGCACGTTCTTCGGCGAACTCATGTGGTGTTCTGGTTTGGAATGCATGGCACGACCAGGTAGAGGGCCCCTAAACTGCGGAACAACCTAGCCCATAAGATGGATTCATTCATCGAACGCGAATTTCAAAATAGTATAACCTGGATCATTTCGTGAAATGGTCCAGGTTATACAAGGAGATGCTCATTTCCCAGGCGTACCCGCGTCAATCCGGCCGCTTTTGCTGCCTGGATACTCCTGGCAGCGGTTTCCCGACGGGTCATGGGCAGATCCGTCATATGGAACTGGGGGTGAAATGCCAGAAGACTGTAAGGGATGTCCGGATTCACCGAGGCGATAAATTCGGCAATACGCCCCACCTCCTCGGCGTCAATGTACCCGGGGACCAGCAACGTATTGGCAATCAACATCGGCGGGGCCGGTCGGTGGGTCACCCATCGACCGGCCCGTCTGAAATTGGACAGTGTGCGTCGATTCGAGACACCGGTCAGGGCGATATGAAGCGGTTCGTACCAGGCCTTCAGATCAAACTTGACGCAGCCGCCGGTCGCCAGGGACAGGGCCATGATGTCGTCCAGCAACGCAGGGTGCATGGTGCCATTGGTTTCCCAGCAGATCCTTAAAATGCCCTCCGGTTCTTTTGCCAGAGCGGCCTTGGACGCACGAATGGAAAAGGGCAACTGGGGCGACGGATCCCCACCGAAATAGCAGATGCAGGCGGTCCGGCTGTCGACGTCACCAACCATATCCTCAACCGTAACATAGTGACGACCATGGGTGTGATCTTTAAAATGCCAGTTCTGGCAGAATAGACAATTCATGGAACAGGCATGGAAAAAAACGGCCAGGTTTCGATACCCGGTTTCCGGTCCCCTGCAATGGGCAAATTCCGGATATCCGCTGCCGGTACCGCCCGCACACACCCAGTCGCCGACACAATTGGTGGGCAGTGGATCATGATACCAGGATGCCTTGGCAAGGCGGCTGGAGACCCCCTTAATCTTGCCGTCCCTGTTTTTTCGCATACCGCAAAACCCCAAGCCACCATCCGGGATACGGCACTCGTTGACACAGATTCGGCACCTGATACCCTCCTTGGCACGGGGCGGTGATTCTGGGAGTCCGAAGTGCCCGCGGCTCTGTCCATGCCGTTTCAAGGCCATTGGTATCGACTCCTCAGGATGAGAGGTAACGCATTTACGACAAATGCCCAGATGCCCGGCGGTGAGGGAGGATTCGGTGCTGCAGATACGACAGGTTCCCATGATGCTACCCTTGCGCTGCAAGTTTATGACGCTAGACATTTATCATAAATGGATCAAAGGTTTCCGGCAAGCCCACCAATCTGAAACCTATCAGAGAGTACTACTGGATTTGACACGACTTTTCGGGCTATTAACTTCTGTTCATTTAATCGGAGTTACTTTCAAAGATTGGAGATGCCCCATGAAACTGCAAGAACAGATGGATGCCTATAAAAAGAGCTTTGTGGAAAAGGCGCCCCAGGAGGTGCTTGACACCATGCAGCAGGCCAAGGAAGAGCTGAAAAACTCGGGAATCCTTGATCGTACTGTCAAAGTTGGCGACAAAGCTCCCGATTTCTCATTAAGGAACACCCGTGGAGAGGTTGTTCAATTCCAGGATTTAATCGGTAGGCGGCCCCTTGTGCTTAGTTTTTACAGGGGAAAATGGTGACCGTACTGCAATATGGAGCTGGATGCTCTCGGTAAAGCAGCGGTTGACTTTGAGGCGGCCGGTGCACGGTTGGTCGCCATCAGTCCACAACAGCCGGAATTCAGTCAGGCCATGATTGATGAAAAGGGCCTGACATTCGACATTCTCAGCGATCCCGGAAATCGGGTCGCCGAAACTTGCGGCATCAAATATCGGCTGGCAGACGGGATGATCGCCCTCTATAAAAAATTCAAGATCGACCTTCCCATGCACAATGGTGACGATAGCTGGACACTCCCCATGCCCGCCAGGCTCATTATAGACCGGGAGGGAATGATCCGTTATGCGGAGATCAGCCCGGATCACACCATCCGGCCGGAAATGGAGCATACGCTGGAGGCTCTGAAGTCACTTTGATCCGAACATTTCATGATATTTTTATCAGCCCTTCCCCAAATTGACAGGAGAAGAGAGTTCACGGTTTACCATTATTCAAGATAGGTGTTATCGTCGCAATATGAAGATATTATCAGTATCTGATGTACCCAGCCCGATCCTTTTTGAAGAAAATGGTAGGAGACTGGTCGAAGGAATCGACCTGATCCTGTCTTGCGGGGACCTCCCGCCGGAATACCTTTCCGAACTGACCCATACCTATGGTGCACCTCTGTATTACGTTTCCGGCAACCATGATATACGATACATAAGCAAACCGCCTCGAAGCTGCATGAATCTGCATGGTCGGGTGGTGCGCATCGGTGGTCTGAAAATTCTGGGACTCGAAGGGTCGATCTGGTACAACGACGGTCCCTTTCAATATACTGAAAGGCAGATGAGTTCCGTCATCAGACGATTGCGCCTGACGCTATGGTGGGAGCGGGGGGTCGATATGGTCATCACCCATGCCCCCCCACGTGATATTCACGATGGTGAGGACCTTTGCCACAGGGGATTCCAGTGTTTTAGATGGCTGATCAGCAAGTATAAGCCGAGATATTTCATACATGGACACATACATCGGGAATTTTCAGAACCCTCCGAGAGAATCACCGTCGAGAATAAGACACAGGTGATCAATACCTACGGATTTTACCTGCTGGAATTAGGCGATCCTTCCAATGTTTAGACGGCTACTGAAATTCAATAAGAAAAAGGAGGCACCGCCGGAGACGGAGTGCTTCGAGGTATGTCAAAAAGAGGCGGACGCCTATGCTCCAAAAGATCGCGGCATCCGCACGGTTGAGTTAGGGCGCATCGTTGGCAGCATTGGCCGTTACAAAGATTTCGACAGCCGCTTCCAAATAAAACACCCAATGCCGTCCGATCGCATCAATCGTATTAAGGAAGCCATGCGCCAGGGGAAAAACCTGGGGCCTGTAAAACTCTATCAAATTAAAGACGCCTACTACGTCCTGGATGGCAACCATCGTATCGCGGCAGCCAAGGAACTTGGACATGATGAAATTTTAGCCCGTATTGTCGAACTCGCGCCGTCAAAAAAGACGCATGAAAATCTACTCTTTTATGAACGTGCGGAATTTCTCGACCGTACCCAGTTGAATGCTGAAATCAATCTGTCTGAGGCGGGTCAGTTTGACCGGCTTCTGGACCAGATCGACCGGCACCATCAATACCTTTGCCGGGATGCCCCGGAAGACACGCTCAGTTTTACAGATGCGGCCCGGGACTGGTATACAACGATTTATCGACCCCTATGTGCCATGATCCGGCAGAGCCATCTGATCGATTCGTTCCCGAAGCGCACCGAGGCCGACCTCTACGCGTACATCACCTATTACAGATGGCACAAAATCGGACAACGTCGATACGGAATCGGTATCGATAAAATCATTCCAAAGGAGATGGAGGCATTTCGAAAGAAAATGGCGGATCTGCAGAGCAACGAATACCCCGAAATGAAGAGAGAGATCACCGCGTTTATCCTGATGCACGTGGAAGCAAAGCGGGAATACAAACTCGTCGAAAAGCTGTATGCGCTCGACGAGGTAAAAGAGGTCCACTCGGTTCACGGGGACGTGGATCTTTTGGTCAAAATCGAACTGGCCCGGGATTTACTAAGTTCGGACGCCGAAGTCATCTCCCACTTCGTCCATGAGAATATCGGTCAGCTGGCAGGAGTGAAGAGCACCAAGACTCTCATTCCCGGCTTTTCCAGGATCAAGGAACCCTATGGGGTCAATGCTAAAAAATGAAACGCTCGATTCCCGAATTTCATGTTGACAGCAAAATTAAGCCATTGATAGATATGATATACGTTGTTATCTTCCCCCAAGACAATTCGGTTCGGAAACCTGCCCGAATCCAGAGATGAACATCTGCGTGTTCCTTATTCCATCTGAACCTGCTCTGAATCTTTTTAAGGCCTTTAAAGCTCTCATCGTTAAAGCGTTTGCACAGACAATCTGGTAACACAACCACCCGATTCGCTCATCTTTATCTTCTACTGTTTTAATCGAAAAAAAGTTTCATTAATTTCTGTATCTGTACACGAGAACCGAGGGATGTCTCATAACAGATAAGGAGGTGATCGTTCTACCGTTCCGGCAGTTGAAAACTTTTCACCCACCAACGAAGGAGGTTAGAAATGAAAGCAAAACCGATGGTCATTTTGCTGAGTCTGGTAATCATGTTCAGCCTTGTTCCGGTGACCGATGCGTTCGGGGAGCAGATGAGAAAACCGATTTATCCCGCCGGGATCAAGCCCATAGCGCCGTACTCGCCGGCCATTATGTACGGTGACCTGCTCTTCATATCCGGCCAGATCCCCTACGTGAAAGGGGCCATTCCGGAGCACGCCAGGCAAGATATCAAGGCACAGACTAAAATCGTTATGGAAAACCTCAAGAAAGTTCTGAAAGAGGCCGGTATGACCTTCGAAAACGTGCTCCGAGCGACGGTTTTCATTACCGACCTGAACTACTATGATGACTTTAACAAAGTATACGGACCCTACTGGACCAAGAAAGGGCTGACTCCCCCGGCGCGCGCCGCGGTGGAGGTGGGGTCGCTGCCCGGCAGCAAGCCGGGTGCACCGGTTATGGTCGAAATCTCGATGATTGCCGGCAAGTGATATAGGTATTGGTCCATGAACTGGCAACTTTCGACATCTGCGGCATTTGCGCACCTGTCGACCAGACTCTGAGTAAGGAGGTTAAACATGGACTCCAAAGACGAAGAAACTCGTAAAGAGAATGGTATTATTGATAAAATCAAAAAGATGGACCGGCGTACGTTTATAAAGGGTGCGGCGACGGCAGCCCTGACAGCCGGTTTTGCCGGGACCGCCAGGGCTGATGATGACAGATGGGATGACGATGATGATAAAAAATGGGGCAAGAAAAATTACGGCAGACCGCACAAGAGGCACCACCGACTGCTGCCCCACCCGAAAATCTATGCACGGCGCGGGACCGAGCGTTTCTGGAGAAAGGTCCGCAGGACATTCCTGTTGCACAACGACTACATTCACATGAACACCGGGACCACCGGATCCCAGCCCCAGTTTTCGCTGAACAACCTCGGCGTCTACAACATGTATAAATCCATGGATCCAAGGGACTGGCAAGACAACCTCAACGAGGACTACCCCGAGCTGTTTCCGCTGGCCAGCGGCATCTTCGGCCCATCGGCCATGGCAGCGCGGCAGCAGGATGTTGCCGATATGTACGGGGCCAATCCGGATGAGATCGTTCTCTCCTACAACACCACCGATGCCTGCAACCTAACCTTCGCCGGCACACCATGGAATTCGGGTGATCGCATCATCACCACCAGTTGGGAGCACCCTGCTCTGATTGGCCCGATTAACTGGGCCAGGGACTACCACGGAGTAGAGGTCCGGATTGTGAACCTGCCTTCCAATTTCACCGATACCATCACGGTGGGTGACGTTCTCGATCTTTTCGAAATCGAACTCCAGCAACCGCTCGGACCAGGCAACAAGCAGTACATTGCCGTCAGCGAAATTTTCTATAAAAACGGTCTGAGACTGCCGGTCAGAGCGCTCGGTGCCCTGGCGCGTGACTATGGCGCCTACAGTATCATCGATACAGCCCATGGCTGGGGGATGATCCCCATCCACTGCCACGACTACGGCGTTGATTTCATTGCCGGCGCAGGCCACAAGTGGCTCTGTGGCGGACCTGGCACGGGCATCTATTATGTGCGCAATTCAGGGGACAACCTGCCGCCGTTTAATATGGGTAACTGGTTCCTGTATGGTTTTGCCTGGTTCGCGCCGGCCCCCAGCATACACTACGACAATCGGAACTGGTCGCCGGCTGGACTGATGCAGATTCGCGGCGAGGTCAACAGCCCGGCGCTGTATGCCATGACCGACTCTGCATCCTACTGGAGCTATCTCGACCTTGAGGACCTTTATGACCGAGGGGTGGCACTGGGCAACTATCTCAAAGACAAGGTCGCGGATATGTGGGGCAAAGAGGCACTGTGGGTGCAAAAAAATCCCAACCCGGCCTTTGCCACATTTCTGACGTCCTTCAATCCCTTTGCGGGTAAGGACGACTCCAGCAAATACGGGGAAATAAGCGCCGCAATCTCGGATGTACTGGGCGCGCTGGCAGATGGGGATCCCAAAGTCTACATCCGCTCTGTCAGCTGGAGAGACCAGGTGTCGGATGCTTCGAGCAACCGCATCGGCTTCAGAGTCAGCACCCACGCGGTATATAACAACTATGAAGAGATCGACGTCATGTTCGATCGTCTGTTGGAGGCTGTGGACGCTACTGGTTTGCCGCAGCTAGGTTAGGGCTCCATAAAGATGTAACAGCCCGATCCGGGCATTACTTGCACATTATGAAAGCGGTTCTGCACCGAGTCATCGTCTTGAGCATCCCGGAAATCATCCGTCGCTGCCTTCCGTAGGGCCTGAAGCTGCTACCACGCCCAGCCGCTTCAGAAGTCAGAGTGGAGATATCGGCTGTCTTCGAGCAGCTCAGAAAATTTGAAATAAGGTGCGGAATGGCCGAAAAGATACACATCGTTTTCATCCCGTCCCGGTGACAGCCGGGAACTTGATCTTATGGCCCGGCAGATGAAGCCAGGATATCAATCGGCCACCTTTCCGTCCCGGGCCTCCGCCTCCACGAACACGCGTTTAACTTCGGGAAAGGTTGATTTAATCTTCCTATCAAGGGCCGCGATGGTCTTCTCGACGTCTCCCGTCAGCAGGTCATCCTTGATGTCCACACTGAGATTCACCAGAATGAATTCCGGGCCCATGTGCATGGTCAGCACCTCGTTGACATGCTCGACGGCTTCCATTTCTTGGGCGATCCGCTGAATGGACTGCCGGACTTCTCTACCGGCGCTTTCTCCGATGAGCAGTCCCTTGGTCTCGTAAGCCAGCCATACGGCGGTAACCCCGAGAAGCACCCCGATCAGAATCGATGCAATACCGTCGAATACCGGCATGCCGGTAACCTGCCCCAGCGCGATTCCAATCAGGGCAATGAGCAATCCGGTCATGGCGGCCGCGTCTTCGAACAGCACCACGAACAGTGAAGGCTCCTTGCCCCGGCGCACCGCCTCGAGATAACCCAGGGTACCCTTGGCCTGCCGGAATACTTTCACCGCAAAATAAAGGGCGCCGCCTTCAAAGATGATGGCCAGTCCCAAAACGATATAGTTGATCAGCGGGCTCTCTATGGGTGTCCGATGCAGGACATGATGAATGCCTTCGTAGATGGAGATGCCGGCACCCAGGGCAAAAATCAGAATGGCGACCACAAAACTCCAGAAATAAATCTCCTTGCCGTGGCCGTAGGGAAAGTGTTCATCCGGGGGCTTCTGGGATTGCTTGAGACCAAAGAGCAGCAGCACCTGGTTGCCGGTGTCCACAACGGAATGGATTCCCTCCGAGAACATCGCAGAGCTGCCGGTGATGGAAGCTGCCACGAATTTGGTAATGGCCACCAGGCTGTTGCCTATCAGGGCCGCATAGATGACTTTCTTTGAACCCGACGCCATCGTCTCGATCCCTTCTGTTTCTAATAGGGACCAGCCCTCTTGTCGGCGCTAGGGCCATGCCGACAATGCTACATGGCCGCCTTTCGAGCTGCCGCCATCCATTGATCCCATGTTTCCCTGTTCCTTTCGATCCATTCCCGAGCGTGGCGCTGGATGTCTTTTTCAGACTTCTCGCCGTCTTGCATCTTGGCATTCTGTTCATTGATATCCGCCAGGGGTAGGGTAAATACTCTGAAGAATTCTTTTGCTGCCGGGTTCTTTACGAGGAACTGTTTATTGGCGACAATCTGGATGTCCGCAACCACAAATCCAAGCTTGGCCGGATCACTTACGGCGCCTTCCACTCCGGAAACCGTCATGCGGTCCACCGCTTCCATCTCCACAGGCCGGGCCCTGATTTCCGGAACATTGATCCACATCACATCCCTGCCTGGCTTAAATGTGTATATTGTCCAGTTGGGCGCCCAGGTAAAAAAGAACACCGGCTTGCCGGCCCTGTAGGCGGCCAAGGCATCCGCCATACTTGGGACATACCCGGCCTTTATTGGATTGATATGGTCCTTCATGCCGTAGACATCGAGATGGTAGGTGATGGTGGTCTCACACCCCCATCCGGGAGGACAGGCCACCAGGTCGGCTTTCCCATCGCCGTTTCGATCGAAAGCTTTCTTGACCTCCGGTCGTTTAAAATCGTCGAGCGATTGGATGTTGAATTTTTCTACATCACGTTTTGAAACCAGATAGCCTTGAAGCCCACCAGATCTCACCACGTAGCCCACCATTTCGCCCTTTTCGGCAAAGTCCTTGGGCATGTGCTCCTTGTGCATGGGAAACCAACCATTGGTCCAGTAGTCAACATCGCCAAGCGTAACGGACAGATAAAACAGAGGATTGGTCAACTCCTTCGGTTTTTTTACGCTGTACCCAAGCTCCTTCAACCCGGCACGTACGATGGCCTCCTGAAAGTAACCGGTGGTCCAGGTGGCACGGGCAGGCTGCACACTGACTCCTGCGCCGGGCTGTTGCTGATCAGCTGAGGCGGGAATAGAAAACGATATGAGTAACAAAACCCAAAATAGACGTTTCATCTGCCCCTCCTTTCCATCTTTCAACCCGCCAGCAGCGGGCAAGCCCGCCGGAGGAGGGTAAACATTTAACTCTCGCCGTTAAACGTTCAGTTTCCGGCTTTCAATTCTTTGCTTTTAGCTTTCAACTTACAGCTTTCAGCTTTTCTTCATTCTTCCAACCCTTCCGGGAAAGTCGCGACATAGTCCCGGATCTCATCCCGGACTCGGCGGTAGTGGGCCATGGCCTCTGCTTCGGAAGCGGCGCCTTCCGCCAGTTTCGGAGGGTCGTCGAATGCTTTGTGAATCCGTTTCGTTTTGCCCGGGAAAAAAGGAGAAAACTCGTTGGCATGATCGCAGAGTGTAATGACATAATCAAATGCGATGTCCGCAAATGCATCGATGTCTTTGGACGAATGGGCAGAGATGTCGATATCCATCTCGGCCATGGCGTTTATCGCTTTTGGATCAATACCCTTGGGTGCTACGCCTGCTGAGAAGGCCTTTATCGAACTCCCCTTTAATCGGTTGGCCCATGCTTCAGCCATCTGGCTCCGGCAGGAATTCCCCGTGCATAAAAATAATATCTGTAACGGTTTCATCTGCTTCCTCCTTATCGGATATGTCTGGGGTTATAGTGGTTGTCACAAATATGTTCCGTTTGCAGAAATACGGAAAAGATGACCGCCGAGTCGCAAAGGGCACAAAGGAATTCTATTTTTCCCAGAATCCCTGAGAGGGGGATTCTGGGAAAGAGCTCCTCAAAAACATATTGAAATTATAAATATTTTAACAGGCGATTGTTTTGCATTTCGCCCTTCCTGTCCTGAGCGTCGTCGAAGGGTCAGCGAAATGCAAAATCAAAACCTACTCTGCGGCCTCGGCGTCTTTGCGGTAATACGTTGAGCGCAAAATCAATCGGAACGCAATTATGGCAATCGCTATGACAAGAAAAAATCACCCGACCCGAAAGACCATCGCCCCCCCTGGTTTAGGTCGAAAGCCATTGAAACGCTATTTTTCAGCTAAAAAGTAGCTAAAAAAAGATTGACCCTTGGTTTGACCAATGTTATTTTTATTTTTCGAAAGCGAACAAACTTACCTGAAATCGTTAAACATATTTCCAAGTATAACCATCGGGCAAAGAAACGCTCATCAGATACGACCGAACCACCGGTAAATCCGGAATGGATCTGTCAGATTAAACAATTTATCGTCCGAAATGGCTGACTCGCCTGATGGTCGCCGCCGAATCGAATCCGGATGAGCAGGATGGCGAAGCCCAGCCCGTTTCCGCCAGTCCGAATCGATCCGGCCACAACCCGGGAAAAGCGGTTGCCAGATCCGATTGGAGGGTACGCCATCGAAAACGAACCCCTGATAAACCGCGTCATCATCGAGGAATGGGAGCACCCCGCTAATGCCAAGACTCAGCGCAGATAAAGACAAAGCCAACGAAAGAAGCCCCGGTAGAACGGATGAGCCGCCCGTAGACCACATACCGGCAAAAGTTAAATTTGAAATTTACGGCGAAGAAATGATCGAAAAGAAGGTCAAATCCAGCGGCAACAGCGGTCGCGTATACCTACCGCCAAATTGGGTGGGACATCAGGTTAAGATCATTCGTATTGATTAACCATATGGGTGAGAAGGGATAATTCCGTGGAAAAAGTGATTATTCGTGAACTGCGCGGGGATGATGCAGAAGATATCTGTCGCATTTTTGGAGACATCATACAAAAACCGGTATCCCCGGACTTTCAGCGCATTATCGAACAGCATGCCGCACGGGAAAAAGATGCCTGTGTGGTGGCGGAACTAGATGGAAAGGTCGTCGGCTTCCTGATCAGTTATATTCTGACCATGGGATTGGGAATAGACAAGAGTGCCTGGATAGCGACCCTTGGTGTCGATCCAAACTACATGGGACAGGGAATCGGGGACAGTATGGCAAAAGAAATATTCAAATTCTATAAGGGCCAGGGCATTCAAGATGTCTATACCTCGGTCCGATGGGATTCCCCTGATCTGCTATCTTTCTTCAAAACCCTGGGCTTTGATCGCAGCAACTTCATCAATCTAAGGAAAACGATCGATTAACCCGAACGGCGCATGAAATTTCTGGATGCCTCCGGTGGTGACGATTGACGCGCACCTGATTACTCCGGTGGCGAAGGTTCCTCTGAAACCAAGGGTCTCAGAGCCGAATCCGGGATGGCTCCCGGATACATTCTACCATCAATGAAAAAGGTGGGAGTTCCCTCAATATGAAGCGAATTCCCCAATTCGATATCTTTTAGTATCGCCGCCGTTGTTGACTCCCGTACCAGGCAAGCCTTCAGTTCACCTGAATCGATCCCCACGGTAGAGGAAATTTCCTCGGGAGTGACCGGTTCGGGCCGACTTCCGTTTGTAAACAGAAAATCATTGGCTTCCCAAAATTTACCCTGGTCCCCTGCGCAGTACGCCATTTTGGCGTATTGTAGCGACTCTGAATGTTGTTTCAGAGGAAAGTGGAGATGTACGAGCCGTATCCGATCCGGATGCTCATACACAAGCCCTCGCACCTGAAGATGGCCCCGGAAGCAATAGGGGCACTGATAATCACTAAACTCGGTAATTTCGATAGCAGGTTTTCGCGCCCCGATCCAATAAGCCCCTTCAGCATTCCGCCCGGTGAGCAGCCCTCCCGGCCCTTCTGTAAGTTCGGTGTGCCAGTACTGCGGAACGGTAAAATTCAGGACCACGATCAGCGCTACGGCCGACAGGCCGGACAGCGTCAGCGGGACCCCTCGTCCCGGAAATGGTTTGATTTCTTCACGGAGGGCGGGCACCGGACCGATCTTGAGCCGCTTGAGTTCGGCAATGGCTACGGCAAACAACAAAAAGTTTACGGCATAGGTGGCAATGCAGAGGATACAGAGAGATTGAAGCAACCTCGCCGATACCGAAAACAGCACGACACTGACGACGGATGCAAATAGACTCAGCCAAAAAAGGACCCCGAACGGCCACACAGAGGCTCCCCGAAATTGGATCAGCCCCCAGATGCACAACCCCCCCATGAACAGATAACCGATCAAGCCCCATAAAGCGACCGGCAGTCCGGCAGCAACCGCATAACGGCTAAATGCCACGCTTTCACAATCAATGGTTTCGCTGACGGTACAGAGAGCGTGGTAATTTGGATCGGTGTGGACACGGACGTGCAACCTCAGAAGGTCGGCGCTGATCAGCGCCCCTAATATGCACAGGACAAGAAACGCCATCCGCAGCGCCCGGGAGGGTGCCGAAGTATGCGCTCCTTCCCGCGCATGCGCGTCAAGGGTGCCCTCCCCCGGGTCATGCCGAGTCTCGACCCGATCACCCCGGTTCATGACCACCTCCGGTCCGGATATGTTCTGAGCTGGTAAGACGTATTCATTTTGCCTTCTCGGGCGAGACGAAAACGGCCGGACAGGCCAACTGTTTCAATCCCGTCTCGACATATATTTCCTGGCATCGATAGGCGCAAACGAAAATGTGGCCACCGCCGACAATTGTATGCCCATGATGATTCCCACATCCCCTCAAATCTGCTCACCAATATTATATATCTTTTATTTTCAGATGGTTGTAATCTTTTCTAATTTTTTTGGGTCAATGGCACAGTTAATGCAGTTCTTTGAAATCGAAAATTGAGCCGGATTATAGCACATCGAAGCGAACTATCGAAAACGGGAGAATCTCGTGTCCACGGAAAAGCCATCCATTAAGGAATACATCGACGAGGAAAACCGAGTGATATTCGCGTGCCCATCCTGCGAGAAAAAAAAGGCGATGCGGATACAGCCCCCGTCCAGCACCCAGCCGTCCCCTTACCTTCGCTGCCGGTGTAAGTGCGGGCACCCGTTCAGTGTGATCCTGGAGCGTCGAAAACATCCCAGAAAGCGGGTGGACCTCCCCGGCAGCTATATGAGCCTGCTGCGCAATCAGCATGGGCTGGTGCAGATACTGGACATCTCTCGCGCCGGAGTCCTGATGGAATTCGGGGTGCCGTCGATCCTGGAAAAGGGGAATCTCATCTTCGTGGAGTTCCAGCTTGACGATAAGAAAGGGTCGATGATCCACAGGGAGGTCGAAATCTGTTCCGTAAATGGCAAACGGATGGGAGGCATATTTACCTCCGATCACCACGAGGATCAGCTTCGGGCATACCTCGAGGAGCATGGGCTCATCAGCAAAAAAGAGTCACGGGTGTTGAGTGACTATTTTGAGTTGGAATCGGAATGCATCGGCCGTCCGTGGAACGAACTATTGTCCATATTCTCATGAACCAAATCAGGACCGATCTTTAACATTAAAGAATTGCATAGGGAGTCAAGTTATCCGCCTAAGGCGTCCCGGCCCGCCACTAAACAGCCGCCTCTGCCCCTGGCGGGACCACAATGCCGTAGGCGGATAACTTCGCTCCCTATCTTTTTTGGTACTGGGTACTGGGTATTTGGATGCTGGATGCTGGATACTTGATGCTGGATGCTGGGTACTTGATTCTGGATTATTCGATTTTGGATTTTGGAATGTTTTGAGCTAAAAGCTGAAAGCTGAAAGATTCGCAGGACGATAAATGACGTTCCGCAAAGCGGAACGAATGACACCGCCGACAGGCGGTAAATGACAAGGAGCCAATGGCACACTGATTCCCGGCAAACCGGTCAACCGGCAAACTGGACACGGGCTAACAGGCTGACGGATACCCAATACCCAGTACCTAGTACCCATTATGGCGCCACACCGAATCGTAACCATTTGAAATTTTTTTGAATTTCTTCGGAAAGAGCGGCGCCGACGCGACCCATAAACAGATTTTCCGGTTTGAGGCAGATGTTGGGTTCATTGGTTTGAAACTCCTGGAAGTTGAATTTGGTGAACAACCGGATCAGCATATTTCGATATTCCTGGGCGGATAGGCCGCTACCGTCCAGATCCCATGTCCAGGAATACCCCACCATGTAGATAATTCTTTCCTCAATTTCCGGGTCGGAAAGCAGAGAGGTGAGTATGCCCCGGGCCAGGCGCCCGTTGCGCCATCGACGGCTGACTTCTACCGCTTTGACTTCAGCCATCACGCCGGGACCGAGTTCAGCCCAGCGTTCACCGGGCTCGGGAGGGCTGAGCAGGCCAAATCCAACAATCTGGTTCTGATCGTTAACGGCCAGCGTTACGTTGGTGTCTTTTCGGGAGGCGAGTTCCTCCAGACTGTCACGATGGGTGTAAAGGGATTTGTACTGTGCGTAACACGCGAACTGATCTCCAAACGCGTATTTCCGGATACGGTCCACCGAACAGTGTCGGAGGATATTGACATCACCCGTCGGTGTTGGCCAGACCGTTTCGTTCTGCATGATTCATCTATGGGGATAACACCGGGGATTCGCTATCGTCCCGATTGCAGGCCCGCCGCCGAACGTGCAGCAGGTTTAAGGTTACCACTTCCCAAGTCTCCATAAAAAGAGCATCAGGCCGCCAGGCAGAGCACTTTCAGAAGCCGTGTTTAAAGTCTGGATCACGTCCAAGGACAAGGCGTCCCGGATTTTGAGAGCGGAGCGTACACGGGAGTACGTGAGCATTTCAAAATTCGGGACAACGCCGTAATTGGGCGTTAGACGGATTTTAAACACGGCTTCAGCCCGGAACTTGCACCACACGGAGGCGTTCATGGTCAAGGCACATCGAGGTGAAGCTGTAGTCTTCTACCGCGAACCTCGAATAACGCCGACCATGGACACCTCCGTGTGGCCCAAAGGGTGAAATCTTTTCAGAGTATTGAGCAGAACCTTAACAGGACAGTAGGTGTACTACCGGAAAACTGTGCATCTGCCTTCTGCATCTCAATATAATTTTTAGTCCAAATGCTGAAAAGATTTCATGCAATTTCGGGCTAAAAGTCGCTCCAAGCGCGATGCAACCGCTTTATCATAATCACCAAATCATGCCGGTTCCCGTCAGGATCCTTTGCATAATCCTTCAACGTGGCATACTCGAAAAAATCGAGTTTGAAGGCCGCATCGATGGCGGCAGCTTCCACATCCGCGACAAAATCGGAGCGCAGATCCGTCAGCCCCATGTCCATGGCCAGTTGGATAAGATCGAGCAGCATCCAGGTTCCCAAGCGTTTATGCCGAAACTGGGGCGCCACCATAATGCGCAGCCGCCCCACATGGGTGGTGGAGCCGAATCCGCGAAGGTACAGACTGGCATGGGCGATAATGGCATCATCGGCCAGGGCGACAATGGATCGGACCGTACCGGAGTCAATGTCATCGAACCATTTCCGAATAACTTCCGGGTCCAGGAAATCGTATCGCAGATACCAGCGGTCATCATCGGGAATCCCACGGTAAAAATCGACCAGCAGCTGTGGGTCGGTTTTCTCCAGAGGCCGGATCACAGCCTCTTCGCCGGTTTTAAGCACCAGTTCCTTGGGATATCTCACAGCTTATTCTCCTTACCGATACGCTTCGCCCCTCTGAAATATGTCCTGGATATTGCACCAAGCTGAAAAGATTTCATGCAATGTTCGGGCGGGATCTTACTCCTTGGGTTTTCCCATCACCTCTGCGAACATATCCATATCCCAGCTTTTGGCATCGGCAATGTTCTGGCGGAATTTAATGAAATCGATGGTATCCTTTCCGGTCAGTTTGCGTGTATTGAAGGCTCCGAACCCGAGAAACGCCTCCCCGCCCATGTTTGCTGCCAACCAGTGTCGGTTCCCGTTCTTGCAAATATCCCAGAAGTACTTCTTCTTCATCCGGATGCCGTCCACTGACTTGATCAGGCAGCCCGGAAACAGGTTGGCAAATGTCCAGATGATCTTGTCGACTTCCTGGTCCAGCTTCTCGAAATTCGCGTTTGGCTGATGCTCTTTGACAAAGGCACGGGCCTCCTTCAGCGCGTCACCCCTTTTGAACTCTCCGTAGACGATTTCCCCATCATCGACGTACCGATCGGTGGTCACCATTGGATTGCGCACCCACTTGCCGTCTACCTTCAAAACGGGAACGCATTTGGTAATCAGGTTTTTCATTTTCATCTTGTAGGCCGACCACATTTCGCATGAAACACAATTCCACATGGCGTCCTCAATGCTTAAGTACCAGGGAAGAAAATCAGAGGACCCCCCGTCCGGCGCGCTCCCATGCCTCGGACCGGCCTGCCCGAAAATGGCCAGGTCCGATGCGATGGTCAAGTCGCAGGCCATGCCGATCTCCTGGCCGCCGGCCACCCGCATGCCGTTCACCCGGCAAATGGTCGGCTTCTTGCACATGAGGATGGAGTCCACCATACGATTGAAGAGCTCCATGTACTGTCCATACTCATCGCACCGCCGGCTGTAGAATTCACTGTACTCTTTGGTGTTGCCGCCGGTGCAAAACGCGTAAGGGCCGGTAGCGGTGAAAACCGTTGCCACCACGCTACGATCCGTGGAGGCATTCTCAAATCCGGCGATAACCCCTTTCACCATTTCCGTGGTATAGGAATTATACTGTTTTGGGTTATTCAGACGGATCCAGGCGGTAAAGAGGCCGTCTACCGCCTTACCGTCGGGATCGGTCAGCGGCTTCTTTTCGAACACGACGCAGGGCGCGTCATCATCTGTCCCCCAGTGCCTATCCGAGTGAAGGTCGTGGTCTTTTTTTTCATCGTCTCTCGGCATCCAATCTAAAGACATAACGGTAACCTCCTCTGATGTGAAACTTGTTTTTCCATAAGTCTCAAATCCGAAATTCGAATTTCGAATTCCGGGACAACAAGTCCGAATCCATGACGATTGCTTTTCAGAAACCCACTAGAAGTCTGGTTCCAGTACAATACGCTGATCCGGGGATTGACTGTGGGCCTCCTCAAAGGCTTCCTGGATCGTACTCATAGGGCGAGTTTGAACAAAGGGCTCCAGGGCGATTTTCTTTGACAGCACCATTTCCAGAACCTTGGGGTAGTATTCAGGAAGGCATCCCCAGGTTCCGATGATCTCGGCGTCAAAGGCCATCAGCCGACTGATGGAGTACTCCACCTTGTGCATGCCGAAACCCACGATGAGTAATTTTCCGGTAAAACTGAGCAGACTCAGGGCGGTTTCCTGGCCCGGCCGGGTTCCCGTCACCTCGAAAATTTTCCATCCAAATCCGGGTAGTCCTTTTTCTTTGCGGAGGGCTTTGATTTCCGCGGCGACCTCTTTGGTGCTCTTGTCCGTCGCATTGATCACGGCATCGGCGCCGAAGTTCAGCATTTTCTCAAGTCTTTCCTCGGAAATATCGATGGCGACAACGGTACCGGCGCCCAGCGCCTTTGCGACCTGGACCATGTACTGACCAACACCGCCGACACCGATCACCACCACGTGGTCGCCGATTTCCAGTTCCGCCCGCTTGGCGGCCTGGAAGGGTGTCGTTGCAGCATCGGCCACAACGGCCAGGTGGGCCAGTGGAAAATCGCCCCTTTCCCGAACCTCGCAAAGATCGATCGCCGGAACCGGGATGTGACTGGAAAACCCGCCGTAGATGCCGATGCTGTTTCCCGGCATCTTTTGATTCAGGCATCGGTTTCCACGACCGGTTTTGCACAGGAGGCATTGCCGGCAGGGCATGACCGCCGGAATCAACACGTCTTTTCCGACCCATGCATCCATACCGGCTACCACGGTGCCGGAAATTTCATGGCCAAGGGTCAACGGGGGTTTTGAAACCGTGGGAACACCATCATAAAAATATCCAAGATCCGTATGGCATATTCCACATCCGGCGATTTCAACCAGCACATCTCCCTCGCCCAGTTCAGGAACGGGGATTTCGGTTTTTTCGAGCTTGCCGGGAATTACGTCGCCCGTCTCCTTGTCCTTTCGATATGGCTGTGTCATTTGCCAGGTCTGTATCTTGTCCGGTACGGACGCCATGGTCATCCTCCTTGCAGCTAATCTGTGAATTTATAACGTGGGATAACTGCTAAAATGAAATGTGCGATATTGCGCTCTGGATCTGATAAAAAAAGTTAAAATTTAGCTATTTTGTAGTTACAAAGCCGAGCCCTTGTCAACACCAAAAATTTTCTTGACTCGATGATGTTGTAGCTACTATATAGCTGTCGTGTCATTCCCATCCGAACCGGCAATCGGTTGCCATCCAACATAATTATATTCCCATATCAGTTAGGAGTCGCCATGCTTCTGGAAGGTAAAAACGCAATAGTAACAGGAGGTTCTCAAGGCATCGGAACAGCCGCGTCCATGGAACTGGCCCGCGAAGGGGCCAACGTTTGCCTCACCTACCGAACCCATGAAGAAGAGGCCCTCAAGGTGAAGGAGGACATCCTCGCACTGGGTCGGAATGCCATCGCCCTGCCCTGCGATATCGCTTCCTTTGCGGACGCCGAGCGGGTGGTCCAGACGGCCCTGGAAGAGTTCGGCAGGCTGGATATTCTTGTCAACAACGCCGGAATGAACTGGGACGGTGTGTCCTGGAAAATGAGTGAAGAGCAGTGGGACCGGGTCATCGAAGTTAATCTGAAGGGCTATTTCAATTTCACGAGACAGGTCGCTCCGCTGTTCAAGGATCAAAAATCCGGAAAAATCGTCAATGTGACCTCCATCAACGGCCTTCGGGGCAAATTCGGCCAGACCAACTATTCGGCCTCAAAGGCCGGCATCATCGGGTTTACCAAGGCGCTGGCCAAAGAGCTTGGGGCATTTAACGTCAATGTCAACGCGGTTGCCCCCGGACTCATCGAAACCCCGATGCTGACCGCTTCCGAGGCCCGGGATAAAATTGTCGGGATGGCCATGAACGAGATCGTTCTCAAGCGCGTCGGGTCCCCCGAGGATCTGGCCAATGTCATTGCGTTTCTGGCATCTGACAAATCCAGGCACGTGACGGGAGAGGTGATCAAAGTCGATGGTGGCCAGTACATATAAATGCCTAAAACTCAAAATGCCGTAACTGCCTAGAATTATAATACGGATGCGGCCGTCAGGGTTTAGGCATTTTAGCTCATTTTAGGCATTTTAGGCATTCTTAAATCGCGAGAAGGTTTCACCGAACACCGGATTTTAGGCTTTGCCGATTAGAAGAAAGGCCTCTTCATCTAACTGGCAAACAGGCAAACCGGCTAACCGGCAAACAATGTGAAATAGGGCTCTTAACAGCCCGTTCAATTCCGATTGAAGAAACGGAGATGTTAAATGTCAAAAGTCGCAATTGTGGGAGTGGGTCAAAGCGCCTTTGTGAGGAGCTATCCGGGCTCCATACGGGAAATGGTATTTGATGGATTTCAGGAGGCCCTGACGGATGCCGGGATGTCGGCTGCAGACATCGGGGCATCGGTGGTCTGCAGTGCCCCGGAATACGACAAGCAGCGATCACCATCGGGAGTCTTTGCCGAGTATCTGGGATTGAATCCCCAACCGACGCTTTATGTGGAAACGCTCTGTTCCTCCGGCAGCACCGGAGTGAGACTGGCATATTCCCTGGTGGCTTCGGGGCTGCATGATGCCGTGGCGGTGATCGGATTTCAAAAAATGTCGGAAATATCGTCCGCCGAAACCCAGGAACGCATGGGACGGGGAGGGGATATTCAGTGGGAGAGCCCTTTCGGCACCATGATGCCGGCCTATTATGCCATGTTCGCCCGGGCCCATATGGAAGCATTTGGGACCTCCCCCGAGGATCTGGCTGAAATCCGGGTCAAGGCATCGACTTATGGTCAGCTCAATGAAAAAGCGGTGTATCGCAAGGCCGTCACAGCGGAAATGTTTGCCGACCCTGAGCACCGCATGGCCGGAACGGTGGCCAGCCCGCTGCGTGTGGGCGATTGCTGTGCCAATGCAGACGGCAGCTCCTGCATCATCGTGGCCAGTGAAGAGAAAGCCAAAGCCCTGACCGGGAAACCGGTCTGGATTCTCGGCACCGGAGCGGCCAGTGCCAGCGTGAACCTGGCCGGAAGAGACCTGTTCTCCGGCCTGGCGGTGGCCCGTGAAGCCTCCAGGCAGGCCTATGAAATGGCCGGCATTGGACCCAAAGACATTGATGTGGCCGAGGTTCACGACTGTTTTACCATCGCGGAAATGATGGCTTACGAAGATCTTGGATTTGCCGAAGCCGGAGGTGGCAAAGAATTGATCCGGGCGAAAGAAACCTACAAAGAGGGAAGCATTCCGGTCAACGTGGATGGAGGGCTTCTGTCCAAAGGGCATCCCATCGGAGCCACCGGAGGTTCCCAAATCCGCACCATTGTCATGCAGCTTCGGGGAGAAGCCGGCGACATTCAGGTGAACGATCCCTCCATCGGGCTGGTGCACAATATCGGCGGTGTCGGACTCTACGGCAACGTCACTATTCTCGGAAGGTAATCAGGATGGCAAAGAAAAAAGAAGTCGACGATCGATTTAAAAAATTCGGAACGGTGAGCTTTACCTCCATTTCAAAGACAAACGATTTCATCGATTATCTCGAGCAGGGTAAGGTCATGGGGACCCGCTGCGAGACATGCGGGAAATCCTTCTTCCCGCCCCGCAGCAATTGCTATCAATGTTTGGATAGCCCCATGGAATGGTTCGAGGTTGCGGGCAACGGAACCCTGGTGACCTACAGCCGGCTCCAGTTTGCGCCCATCGGATTCGAGGCGGATCTCCCGTACTGCATCGCTCTGCTGGACTACGGCGACTACAAGGTGTTTGGGCGGATCTCCGGAGACATCCCCGAAGAAGAGTTGAGCCTGGGTATGCCGATGAAGACGCGGGTGAATGAGTTGCCCAATGGGCAGCTGAATTATGTATTTGAACCTGCGTAATCGGCTTGCGTAGCTGAAGTACCCTGGTGTTGAGTGGGCCGTGACATGCACTGCCCTTAAATCCGAAATTCGAATATCGAAACTCGAAACAGATTCTAATCCCCGAATGACTAAAACAGCTTGTCCTAGTTAAAATGGTTCAAAGATCTGGGCTTTTTTTTAAAATTTTGAATTTATGTCATTGGGTTTTGTTTCGGATTTCGTGTTTCGGATTTCGAATTTATAATCATCAGAAAATCGTAGGCCTCTAATTAATGAGAATATTGAGGGAGATCCGTGATGATTGAGAGTCAAACGATACAGGTGGATATTGCCGGGGGGGTGGCTCGGATAACATTCGACCGGCCCAAGCACAACGTTTTTAACATCGGCATGATGCGGGATTTCATCCAGGCCCTGGAGAAGCTGGCGGCCGATGAAGAACTTAAATGCATCGTGCTACAGGGCGAGGGGCGCAGCTGGTGTGCGGGCGTCGATGTAGGGGATCATAAACCGGACATGGCCCCCGAAATGATAGACACCTTCAATCGCTCCCTGGAACTGATTGAAGGGATGGCCGTTCCGACCATTGCGGCGGTTCATGGCGCCTGCCTGGGTGGTGGTATGGAATACGCCATTGCCTGTGATATCGTCATTGCCGGCCGGAGCGCTGCTTTCGGTCAGCCGGAAATCAAATTAGGCTTTCTTCCGCCCTACGCAGCCATTCGCCTGCCCCGTCTTGTCGGACCGGCAAAAGCCATTGAGATCTGCACCACCGGAAAGATTTACACGGCCGATGAAGCCCAGGCACTGGGATTCGTCGGGCATGTCGCCGACGACGACCAATTCATGGATGTGGTAGAAAAAGTGATTGCCGAAATCACTTCCAGCAGCCCTTTGATTATCCGCCTCAACAAGCGTGCGGTCACGAGCCACCTGGGAATGCCGTTCCCGGAAGCGGTACGGCAGGTGAGCGATCTCTTTTTAAACGAGCTAATGAAGACCGAAGATACCCTGGAAGGGATTGCCAGCTTTTATGAAAAACGAAAGCCTCAGTGGAAAAACAAATAAATTTGGTATTTTATAAAATTTTTTCAATAGCCCAAACAAGCGGAGGAAACCCATGTCTCAGATCAACAAAATTGGCGTCATCGGAGCCGGCAATATGGGTAGCGGCATTGCCCAGAGAATCGCTCAAGAAGGCATCGATGTGGTCATGGTGGATATTAAGGAGGAATTCGTTCAGCGGGGACTGGAGATCATCAAGACCATGCTCCAGGAGGGGATCGAACGAAAGATTTTCACCCCGGAGCAGGCGGAACAGACCCTCGCTCGAATTCATGCCACTGCGGACATGAACGAAGTTGCCGACGCCGATCTAGTCATCGAGGCGGTATTCGAGGACAAACAGGTAAAAGCAGACCTCTTCAATCGTCTGGACGAAATCTGCTCGGACAAAACCATACTGGCCACAAACACCTCCAGCTTCTTTGTGCGTGATTTCGCCGAGAAGACATCCCGGCCGGACCGTTTCATCGGATTGCACTATTTCTATCATCCCGCTAAAAACAGACTTCTGGAAGTCATTCCATGCGATGACACCAGTCCGGAAACCATTGAGAAGTCGCTTCTGGCCGCAAAGCTCCACAGCAAGACATCCATCCTGGTAAAAGATGCGCCGGGGTTTGCCGTTAACCGGTTTTTCGTACCCTTTCTGAATGAAGCGGCGCGCCTTCTTGAAGAAGGGGTGGCCGATATTCCGACCATCGAGGAAGGCGCCAAACGGGCGTTCCGGATCGGCATGGGGCCCTTCCAGCTCATGAACGTCACGGGAATACCCATCGCCGTCCATGCGGCGACGACCTTAGGAGATGAACTCGGACCCTTCTATGCACCGGCCGACATGCTGAAGGCTCAGAAAGAGAAAGGGGAAAACTGGAATCTCGAAGGGCCGGTGAACGAAGCTAAAATCCAGGAGGTTCAGGTCCGGCTTTACGGCGTGTGCCTCGGGGTTGCCGGAGCTCTGGTGGACGAAGGGGTCGCGTCCATGGAGGATACCGATCGGGGCGCTAAGATCGGGCTGCGCTGGGCATTGGGACCGTTTGAGCTGATGAACAAGATTGGAATCGACAGAACCCTCCAGGTGGTCGAACAGATCGCGGCCCGGTATCAAGATTTTGAGGTGCCGGAGGTGTTGAAACAGCAGCAAGCCGCCGGCACACCGTTCCAGTTCAACTTTGTCGACCTGGATATCAAGGACGACATTGCCACGATCACCCTAAACCGGCCGGAGGCCATGAATGCGTTAAACGAAACCGTGGTGGCGCAACTTGACGCGCAGTTTTCGAAAGCCGAAGCCGATCCCCAGGTAAAGGCCGTGGTGTTCCAGGGGGCCGGAAAAGCCTTTGTGGCCGGAGCCGACATCCGGTATTTCGTCAAGAACATCAAAGCGGACCGCATTCCCGACATTGTGGCGTTTACACGTAAGGGCCATGAGCTGCTGCTGCGGATCGAAAACTCCGAAAAACTCACCATCGCCCTTCTGGACGGACTTTCCCTGGGCGGGGGCAGCGAACTGGCACTGGCATGCCAGACCATTGTCGCCACCCCGGCCGGATCCATGGCTTTTCCAGAAACCGGCATCGGTATCTATCCCGGGCTTGGAGGGATGCTGCGCCTGGCCCGGCAGGTCGGCCCGGCTCTGGCCAAATACTATGTGTTTACCGGGGCGCCCATTTCCGCGAAGGACGGGGCGGATCTGGCGCTGTTCACCGACCTGGTGTCCCCGTCCGAGGTGGAATCGGCGATTCGAAACCGGATCGAAAAAGGCCGGCCGGACAAATTCCGTTCCCGTGAAATCCCGGAAAAATTCCAGCCCCTGGCAGAGATCGGCAGCGAATCAAATGTGGCCCGGCTGCTATCCGGGGAGTTGCCGGAGGGCGTTCCCGATGCCTTGGCGGCAAAAACCCTCAAAATACTTGGTTATAAGGCACCGGTAGCGCTTCGGCTCTCAGACGAGATTATCGATGCCCAGGTGGACCAGTCGATGCCGGACGCGGTGGTCATCGAGCTGAGCCGTCTGGCTGAAATCTTCGCTACGGAGGATGCACTGGAAGGACTGTCCTCGTTGGGAAGGAAGAGGCCAGAGTATAAGGGTAAATAAAAGGATTCAAGGGGTCAAGGATTCAAGTGTCACGTTTGTTCAGGCTGGATTTTCTCTTCTAGCATTTCACTCGACCCCTTGCTTGTGGGGTCGAAGCTCGGGAGGCGAAGCCCCAACCCTCGAACCCTTGACTCCTCGAACGACATGCTCTCGTATGCACTACCATAAGCCTATTTCATCTTCTTAATGACCATATGTATCACAGCTTGCACGTAACCCAATTTCCCTTGACTCGGCAGAAATGTAGCTGTAATGTAGCTATCACATTTGAAGTCCGTCCGATTTCCATGAATCCCCTTACCATCCATCAAGAAGGATAATGTCATGCACAAGCTTCTAACAGAAGATCCCGGCGGTAAAATGATGCTTCTCGGAAATGAAGCCATCGCCAGAGGCGCCCTCGAGGCCGGAATGGCCTTTGCCGCCACTTACCCCGGCACCCCCTCCTCGGAACTGTCGCTGCAATTTTTCCAGATTTCCCAGGAAAGCGATCTGTACTTTGAATACAGTACCAATGAAAAGGTCGCTTTCGAGGTTGCGGCAGCGGCTGCCAACACCGGCGTCCGCAGTATGGCCATCATGAAACATGTGGGACTGAATGTCGCCGCCGACGCCTTAATGACCCTGGCCTACGTGGGTGTCAAAGGCGGCATGGTGGTGTTGACCGCCGACGATCCGTTCATGTTCTCGAGCCAGAATGAACAGGACAACCGATACTATGCAAAGCTGTCCGGTCTTCCCATGGTGGAGCCGTCCTCGGTAGGTGAAGCCAAAGAACTGGTGCCCTATGCCTTTGAGCTGTCCGAGAAACTGCAGGAACCGGTCCTGCTTCGGACCACCACCCGTATCAACCATTCCACCGGCGTAGTGGAGCTCGGCAAGATACCATCGCGGAATCCAAAGGGCGATTTCAAGAAGGATCCCCTGAACCTGGTGACGGTCCCGGCGGTATCCCGCAGGCTGCATGTCAAACTCCTGGAACACTACAAGGAAGCTCAAACCATTGCCGAAAGTTCCGAATACAATTTCGTCGAAGGAGACGGCCGCTGGGGCATCATCTGCAACGGTGTCAGTTACAGCTACGTCAGTGATGCGGTGGCTGAGTTAAATAGCAAGGATCAGATACGGGTCCTTCGGATCGGTTTTTCCCATCCCATGCCGGAGGCTCTCATCAAGGACTTCCTTAAAGGCTGCGACCAGGTGCTCATCGTGGAAGAAGGCGAGCCCTACATGGAAGAAGCCGTCAAGGCCATGGCCCAGGAAGAAGGTCTGACACTCTCCATCCGAGGCAAGGCGGACGATCTGTTCCCGCGGCTGTATGAATACAACCCGGCGCAGGTCCGGGGATGCATATCCAGATATTTCGGGATCAAAGACGATGCACCGGAAAAGTTGGACCTGTCGGATGTCCCGGAAATACCCCAGAGACCACCGACCCTCTGTGCCGGCTGCTCCCACCGGGCAACGTTCTACGAGGTCCGGAAAGCCGCCGAAGGGCTGGCCACGATATACCCGACGGACATCGGCTGTTACACCCTGGGACTGCTGCCTCCCCTGTCGGCGGCAGACTTCCTCATCTGTATGGGATCTTCCACCGGGACTTCCGGAGGATTTTCCGAGACCACGGACCAAAAGGTCATTGCGTTTATCGGGGACTCCACCTTCTTTCACTCCGGTATCCCCGGATTAATTAACGGTGTGTTCAACAACCATAACTTCACGCTGGTCATTCTGGACAACGGAACCACGGCCATGACCGGTCACCAGCCCCATCCCGGCGTCGACATGGGTCAGCTCAACATGGAGGGATATGGACAGGTCGATATCGAGGCCGTTGTTCGTGCCATCGGGGTCCCCCATGTCACGGTGATCAAACCCTACAAGGTCCAGAAAAGCATTGACGCCATCAAGGAGGCGATCGCCTTTGAGGGGGTGTCGGTCATTATTTCAAAGGAAGTGTGCGCCCTGTATGCAAACGCGCTGAAGCTGCCCAAACGCAAGCCGTTCCGGGTGGGCGAAAAATGCGTCGATCACAAAGACTGCATCACGTCTCTGGCTTGCCCCGCATTTTATATCTGGAACGACCGGGTCAGAATCGACGCAAATCTGTGTACCGGCTGTGCCGTCTGCGCTCAGATCTGCCCGGAGAAGGCTATAGTTCCCTTTAAAGCTGCGAAGTCAGCCTGATCCTTTTAAGCACTTTAGGCATTTCCGGCATTTTAGGCATTTTTATGGGGCACCTGCCCAATTCGCTGCGAAGCTCCATCTAACCCAATCAAACGAAATAGACATCGGGAAAGACTTATGGAAACAAAGAGACTGATCATTGTGGCGGTTGGAGGCCAGGGGAACCTTCTGGCATCCAGTGTTCTGGCAGAAGCGGCCCTTCTGGCCGATATTCCCATCCGGATGAGCGAAATTCACGGAATGGCACAACGGGGCGGCGTGGTTGAATCGGCCCTGGTATTCGGTGACGCCAAAAGCACCATTATCTCGGATGGCGAAGCGGACGTACTGGTTGGATTCGAGCCGGCTGAGACGCTGAGGGCTCTGGGGCGCTGCAATGCCGGGACGGTGGTGGTCACCAATACCGCCCCGCTCATGCCGTTTACCGTAAATATTGGTCAGGGCGTATATCCCGACCTGGGCGAGCTTCGAAGATTGATTCAGGAAAAAACCGAGCGTCTCATCGCGTTCAATGCGGCAGCCCTTGCAAAGGAAGCCGAAAATGTGCTGGGGGTAAACATGGTCCTGCTGGGCGCCTTGATTCAGACGGGTGTGTTGCCGCTGACCGTCGAGCAGGTCAAAGAGGCAATGACGCGCAAAACCAAGAAGAGTTTTCTCGAGTCCAACCTGAAGGCCTTCCAACTCGGCTTTGAAACCGCTGAGAAGGCTGCTTGATTTGTCCGGCATCGAGGTGGTTTTACAAGATCATTTATGCTGCCGACTTTTCCGAGAAAGGAGAGCAGCCTTTAAAATCTGAAATCCGAAACTCGAAATACGAAACAAACTACAAATCCCAATGACTAAAAATTCTAAACACGGTCTATAGTAAATGTCATATTTTTGTTCCGATTCAAAGGAGGATAACCTTCCGGCTGCGGTGGGCGGGTGCGGTGCCCCGCCTTACGAAAGAGGTAATGTAGATACTATGAAGAGGACCATTTGCCCGAAGATCAAGTCTCAGCTAAGTTAAAAAATTAGACCAATAATCAATTAACTTAGGAGGCTGAAAAATGAAAACCGCACAAATGGTCCAATCCACTGGT
>Ga0209363_1000010_pt1 | contig 102462 bp, 96 predicted proteins | sample WorMetexBAHAMAS3_FD_187385 | JGI IMG/M metagenome (GOLD analysis project Ga0209363, IMG submission 187385) | Marine gutless worms symbiont microbial communities from Max Planck institute for Marine Microbiology, Germany - Inanidrilus exumae... | ecosystem: Host-associated > Annelida > Digestive... | reverse complement strand
GTCGAAGGTCCAAACCATACGCACGTGCCATATCTGCCTCCCAAACCGCCTCGGGATACAGAATCATGTGTCACGCCCTTTGGGAATCCCCTTCCCACCGATTCCGTGTTCCTTGAACCCGCTCTAGGGTGATGACCCGGCGGCGGCCGAACCGCACGCACAGTTCGTTGCCGCCGACACTGGCCACCATCGCCACCAGCCCGCTGAGCATGGCCACGGTGGTGGGCGTCGGCCAGCCGGCGGCGGGCATCGCGACCAAACCAAAAGCGAGGAACGCCACGAGCCATGAGCGCATGGTGAACAACTCCCAGCAATGAACGGCATAGCCAAGCACGTAACCCATGGCCGGCCGGTTCCTCAGCACCGGTCGGAAGTCCATCAGCGCGCCCGGATCGTTGGCCGCTTCCGGTTGCACGGGCCGCAGTGCCACCGCGATCACCGCCGCCCCGGCCGCGGCGACGCCGGCCGCGACGAAAGCCCATTGCCAGCCGCCGACCGCCGCCACTTCACCGGCGATCAGGAAGGAGAGCGCCGTGCCGAGGCTGAAGCTGGAGGTGTAGAACGCTACCGCCCGCGATCCCTTCGGCCCCTGATAGCGGTCCACCAGGACCCGCAGGCCGGGCATGTAGGTGGCGCCCAACGCCGCCCCTGCAAGGGTGCGAAATGCCATGGCGGACCAGAAACCCTGTGCCAGCCAGGCGAATCCAAAGGAGGATACGGCGGCCAGCAAGGCGCCGCCGGCGAACACCCAGCGGGCGTCGATCCGGTCGGTGAGCGCCACCAGAACCGGCACGCCCACCGCGTAACCGGCGAAGAAGATGCCGGCGATCCATCCGGCCTCGGTGTTGGTGAGTTCCCAGGCGTCGAAGAACACCGGCATCAGGGCCGGATAGGCGAAGACACCGGCCATGGTCAGGACCTCGGCGGCGCACATGGCCGCCACCAGCCGCCAGCCGTTCATCGATGAGGCTCCGGCCGTGTCCCGCCGGCCCGGCGCTGCGGCCGCAATGGCCGATGGTCGGTCAGATGTGGATGGCGCGGCCAGCGACGGCCAGCGCCGCCTCCTTGACGGCCTCGCTCAATCCCGGATGACCGTGGGAGGACCGGGCCAGGTCCTCCGCCGAGCCGCCGAACTCCATCGCCACCACCGCTTCCTGGATCAGATCCCCGGCGGCGGGGCCAATGATGTGGACGCCGAGCAGGCGGTCGGTGCCGGCATCGGCCAGCACTTTGACGAAGCCGTCGGCGTCGGCGTTGCAGCGGGCGCGGGAGTTGGCGGAGAAGGGGAACTTTCCGGCCTTGTACTCGACGCCGTCTGCCTTCAGCTGCTCTTCCGTGCGGCCCAACGCCGCCACCTCCGGCCATGTGTAGACCACGCCGGGAATGGCCTCGTAGTTCACGTGGCCGGCCTGGCCGGCGATGCGTTCCACCGCTGCCACGCCTTCTTCCTCTGCCTTGTGCGCCAGCATCTTGCCGCCGATCACGTCGCCGATGGCGTAGATGCCGGGAACAGTGGTGCGGAAATGCTCGTCCACTTGCACGAAGCCCCGTTCGGAAAGGGCGACACCCACCGTTTCGAGGCCCAGGCCGTCCACGTAGGGCCGCCGCCCCACCGAGACCAGCACCACGTCGGCATCCAGCGTCTCGGCCTCGCCGCCGTTCACCGGCTCCACCGACAGCCGCACGCCCTCGTTGGTGAGCTCCGCCGCAGTGACCTTGGTGCCCAGTCGGAAGGTCAGGCCCTGCCTGGTCAGCAGGCGCTGCATCTGCTTCGAAACCTCGCCGTCCATCCCGGCGAGGATCTGGTCGAGAAACTCCACCACGATGACCTCGGCACCCAGCCGGCGCCATACGGAGCCGAGCTCGATACCGATGTAGCCACCGCCCACCACCACCATCCGCTTCGGCACGCGGTCGAGCGCCAGCGCGCCGGTGGAGCTGACGATTCGGTTCTCGTCGATGGCGATGCCAGGCAGCGTTGCCACGTCAGAACCGGTGGCGATGATGATGTGCCGGGCTTTCAGCGTGGTGGCTTCACCACCGTCGCTAGGCGTCACCGTCACCGTGTCGGGCGTGGTGATGGCGCCGCCGCCCACCACGTAGTCCACCTTGTTCTTCTTGAACAGGAATTCGACGCCCTTAGTGAGATCCAGGACCACCTTGTCCTTGCGCTTCATCATCGCCGGTAGGTCGACCTCCACGCCCGCCACCTTGACACCGTGGGCGGCGAACTCGTGGGCGGCCGCCTCGTAGTGGTGCGACGATTGCAGCAGCACCTTAGACGGAATACAGCCGACATTGAGGCAGGTCCCGCCCAGCGCGCCGCGCTTCTCCACGCAGGCCGTGCGGAGCCCGAGTTGGGCGGCGCGGATGGCCGCCACGTAGCCTCCCGGCCCGCCGCCGATGACGACGACGTCGTAGGCGGAGTCGCTCATGGTCCTTGTCCCTCTCTGACGTCCGCGGGAGAACGGACGGTTGCCGCCACCTTCCGACGCCGGCGGCGGTCAGACCTCCAACAGGATGCGGTTGGGATCTTCGACGCACTCCTTCACCCGCACCAGGAAGAAGACCGCCTCGCGGCCGTCGATGACCCGATGGTCATAGCTGAGCGCCACATACATCATCGGCCGCGCCTCGATAGAGCCGTCCGGCATCACCATCGGCCGCTGCTGCACCTTGTGCATCCCAAGGATGCCCGACTGCGGCGGGTTGAGGATCGGCGTCGACATCAAAGAGCCGAAGACGCCGCCGTTGGTGATGGTGAAGGTGCCGCCCTGCATCTCCTCGATGGTCAGCTCGCCGGCGCGGGCACGGCGGCCGAAATCGGCGATGCGCGCCTCGATCTCGGCGAAACCCAATACATCGGCGTCGCGCACCACCGGTACCACCAGGCCCTGCGGTCCGGAGACAGCGATGGCGATGTCGTAGTGGTTCTTGTAGACCAGATCGTCGCCGTCGATGGCGGCGTTGACGGCCGGGAACTCCTTCAGCGCCACCACGCACGCCTTGACGAACACCGACATGAAGCCGAGCCGCGCGCCGTGCCGCTTCTCGAAGTCGTCGCGATAGCGGGCCCGCATGGCCGTGGCCTGGGTCATGTCCACCTCGTTGAAGGTGGTCAGCATGGCCGCGGTGTTCTGCGCGTCCTTGAGCCGCTGGGCGATCATCTTCCGAAGCCGGGTCATCCGCACCCGCTCCTCCCGCGCTCCCGTCGCTGGTGCAGGGGCGGCCGGCGCAGGGGCCGCGGGTGGCGGCGATGCTGGTGCGGGCTCCGGCTGGGCCGGGGATACGTCGGCGCCGCCGCAGGACTGGACGAAATCCAGCACGTCGCCCTTGGTCAACCGGCCGTCGCGCCCCGACGCGGGAATGCGACTGGGGTCGAGGTCGTGCTCCTCCACCAGCTTGCGCACCGCCGGCGACAGCGGGGCGTCTGCTGCGGCCGCTGCCGGCGCAGGTGCCGGTTCGGGTTGCGGCGCAGGCTGCGTTTCAGGCTCGGGTTTCGCCGGCTGTGGCGCGACAGCGGCGGCAACGGCGCCCTCGGCGATGCGGCCCAGGATCGCGCCCACCTCCACCTCGCTACCTTCGGCGGCGTCAATGGCCTCCAGCGTTCCCGCCGCCGGGGCGTTCACTTCCACCGTGACCTTGTCGGTCTCCAGCTCCACCAGCGGCTCGTCGGCCGCAACGGCGTCGCCCACCGCCTTGAACCACTTGGCGACCGTCGCTTCGGTCACCGATTCCCCCAGCGCCGGCACCTTGATTTCGGTTGCCATGTGCGTTCGCTACCCCCCGATCCTTTGGTCGTCGTTCGTGGTTGTTGTCCGGGCTAACACCGCATGATCCGGCGGAACGGCTGCGGGATGGTCGCCGGATCTCCAGCGAGCGCGTTATCGACCAGTTTCGCCTGTTCCTCCACATGCGTCTTGAACAGCCCGGTGGCCGGCGACGCCGCGGCCGCACGGCCGGCATAAACGGGAAGCATGGGTGTGCGGCCGAGTTCCTCGAGGATGTTGGCGAACCGCGGCAGCGCGAACGTCCACGCCCCCATGTTCGCCGGTTCCTCCTGGCACCAGATGACCTGGGCGTTGGGATAGCGGGCGATTTGCTCGACCACGCCCTGTCGGGGCCAAGGATAAAGCTGCTCCACCCGCACCAGCGCCACGTCGTCGATGCCCTTATCGGTCCGTGCCTGCAGCAGGTCGTAGTAGACCTTTCCAGAACAGAAAACGATGCGACTCACCTTGTCGTCGGCAACGAGCGTCTCGGTTTCGGGGATCACCCGTTCGAAGTGGGTGCCCGGCCTCATGGCGGCGAGCGGCGAAACCACCAGCTTGTGGCGCAGCAACGACTTGGGGCTCATCACCACCAGCGGCTTGCGGAAGTTGCGTCGAATCTGGCGCCGGAGCGCATGGAAGTAGTTGGCCGGGGTGGTGCAGTTGACCACCTGCATGTTGTCTTCGGCGCAGAGCTGCAGATACCGCTCCAGCCGCGCCGACGAGTGTTCAGGCCCCTGCCCCTCAAAGCCGTGCGGAAGCAGCATCACCAGTCCCGACAGTCGCAACCACTTGGACTCACCTGAAGAGATGAACTGGTCCAGAATCACCTGGGCGCCGTTGGCGAAATCGCCGAACTGCGCTTCCCAGATCACCAGGCTGTTGGGCTCGGAGAGCGAGTAGCCGTACTCGAAGCCGAGCACCGACGCCTCGGACAACGGGCTGTCCACCACCTCGAAGGGCGCCTGCACATCGCTGATGTGATTGAGCGGCACGTATCGCTGTTCGTCCTCCTGGTCCACCAGCACCGCGTGCCGGTGGGAGAAGGTGCCGCGGCCCGAGTCCTGGCCGGACAGGCGCACCGTCACCCCTTCGGTGAGCAGCGAACCGAAGGCCAGCGCCTCGCCGGTGGCCCAGTCGATGCCTTCGCCGCTGTCGATCATCCGCCGCTTGGCGTCCAACTGGCGGAGGATCTTGCGGTTGACGTTGAAATCCTCCGGCGGTTGGGCCAACGCCGAGCCGACGTGACGCAGCAGATCCATCGACACCGCGGTGTCGTCGTTGCGCATCTCTTCTTCGCCCATCAGCGTCTTCAGCCCCGACCACTTGCCCTGCAACCAGTCGGCTCGGTTCGGCTTGTAGGCGCCGGCGGCCTCGTACTGGGCCTCCAGGTGAGCCTGGAACTCGGCCCCCATGCGATCGACCTCGTCGGCGGTAACCACGCCCTCGTCCACCAGCCGGCGGGCGTAGATCTCCCGCGTCGACGGGTGATCTGCAATGGCGCGGTACATGAGCGGCTGGGTGAACGCCGGTTCGTCGGCTTCGTTGTGGCCGAAGCGGCGATAGCAGAACATGTCGATAACAACGTCCCGCTTGAACTCCTGGCGGTATTCGGTGGCGATGCGGGCCACATGGACCACCGCCTCGGGATCGTCGCCATTAACGTGAAAGATCGGCGCCTGAACCATCTTCGCCACGTCAGACGGATAGGGCGAAGACCGCGAGTAGGAGGGGCTGGTGGTAAAGCCGATCTGGTTGTTGACGATGAAGTGGATGGTGCCGCCGATGCGATAGCCCTTCAGTTCCGACAGGTCGAGGCCCTCGGCCACCAGGCCCTGGCCGGCGAACGCCGCATCGCCGTGCATCAGAACGGCCATCACCCGGTCTCGGCTGGTGTCGTCCCGCTGCATCTGCTTGCCGCGGACCTTGCCCAGCACCACCGGATTCACCGCCTCCAGGTGGGAGGGGTTGGCGGCCAGCGACAGGTGGATGGGCAGGCCGTCGAACTCGCGGTCGGAGGACGTGCCGAGATGATACTTCACGTCGCCCGAGCCCTGGACGTCTTCCGGGTTGGCGGCGGCGCCCTGGAACTCCGCGAGGATCGCCACGTAGGGCTTGCGCATGATGTTGGCGAGCACGTTGAGGCGCCCGCGATGCGGCATGCCCAGCACCACCTCGGCGACGCCGAGCTGGGCGCCGCGCTTGAGGATCTGCTCCAGCGCCGGTACCAGAGCCTCGCCGCCGTCGAGCCCGAACCGCTTGGTGCCGGTGTATTTGACGTTAAGGAACCGCTCCAGCCCCTCGGCCTCCACCAGGCGTTCGAGGATGGTGCGCTTGCCGCGCTCGGTGAACTGCGTCTGATTGCGAATGCTCTCCACCCGCTGCTGAATCCACGCCTTCTCGTCCGGGTGCTGGATGTGCATGAACTCGACGCCGATGGAGCCGCAATAGGTGGTGCGGAGCACCTCCATGATTTCCCGCAGCGTCGCTGTTTCCAGGCCGAGCACGTTGTTGATAAAGATCGGGCGATCCAGGTCCGCCTTGGCGAAGCCCCAGTAGGCGGGATCCAGTTCCGGATGGATCGCCTTTCCGCCCAGGCCCAGCGGGTCGAGCTTGGCGTTCAGATGGCCGCGCACCCGGTAGGTGCGGATCAGCATCAACGCACGAATTGAATCCAGCGTCGCCTGGCGGACGTCGCCGGCGACCGCTACCGCCTCGGCAGGGACGGGCGCGGCGGTGGGTGCGCCGCCACCTCCGTTGTCGGCACCGATGACGCCGCCCGCGGTAGGCGACCAACTGGCGCCCCGCAACTCGGCCGCCACCGTCGGGGCATCGTCACCCAGGTCGGCGAAGAACTGTGCCCACCCGGGGTCCACCGTGTTCGGATTGTCGAGATAGCGCTGATACAGCTCGGCGAGGAAGACGGCGTTGCTGCCGGAGAGAAAGGAGTCGATGGTGGTCGCCATGGTTACTCGCCGGGGACGCGGTTGGGTGCCGCGCCCCCGGTCGCTTTCCGTTGAGCCTAGGCGCTCAAGGCCTCCACCATGGTCTTGCCGATTGCCGCCGGCGACTCGCTCACGTGGATGCCCGCGCTCCGCAAAGCCTCGATCTTATCCCCGGCGGTTCCCTTGCCGCCAGAAATAATGGCGCCGGCGTGCCCCATGCGGCGGCCCGGCGGCGCGGTGAGGCCGGCGATGAAGCCGACCACCGGCTTTTTGGTCCCAGACTGCTTGATGAAGTCAGCCGCCTCTTCCTCGGCGGTGCCGCCGATCTCGCCGATCATGATGATGCACTCGGTTGCCGGGTCGGCAACGAAGCCCTCCAGGCAATCCACGAAGTTGGTGCCATTGACCGGGTCGCCGCCGATGCCGACGCAGGTGGTCTGGCCGATCCCAGTGACCGTGGTCTGCGCCACCGCCTCGTAGGTGAGGGTGCCCGAGCGCGAGACGATGCCGCATTTGCCGACCTTGTGGATATGGCCCGGCATGATACCGATCTTGCACTCGCCCGGCGTGATAATACCGGGGCAGTTGGGACCGATGAGCCGGGTCTCGGACTCGGCCAGCGCCCGCTTCACCTTGAGCATGTCCACCACCGGGATGCCCTCGGTGATGCAGACCACCAGATCGATGCCGGCGTCGATGGCCTCCAGCATCGCGTCGCCGGCAAACGGCGGCGGGACGTAGATGGCGGACGCGTTGGCGCCGGTGGTGACCACCGCCTCGGCGACAGTGTCGAAGACCGGCAGGTCCAGGTGGGTCGTTCCGCCCTTGCCCGGTGTTACGCCGCCCACCATGCGGGTGCCGTAGGCGATGGCCTGCTCGGAGTGGAAGGTCCCCTGCTCGCCGGTAAAGCCCTGGCAGATGACCTTGGTTTCGGAATTGACGAAGACGGACATTACGCAGCCTCCTTCACCGCTTTGGCGATTTTCTCGGCCGCGTCGCCCAGATCGTCGGCGGAGATAATGGGCAATCCGGATTCGGCAAGGGTCTTCTTGCCGACCTCCACGTTGGTGCCTTCCAGGCGCACCACCAGGGGCACGTTGAGGCTGACCTCTCGGGCCGCCGCAACGACGCCTTCAGCGATCACGTCACAACGCATGATGCCGCCGAAGATGTTCACCAGGATGCCTTCCACGTTCGGGTCGCGGAGGATGATCTTGAACGCCTCGGTGACCCGGTCCTTGGTGGCGCCGCCGCCCACGTCGAGGAAGTTCGCCGGTTCGCCTCCGTAGAGCTTGATGATGTCCATGGTCGCCATGGCCAGGCCGGCTCCGTTGACCATGCAGCCGATGTTGCCATCCAGCTTGATGTAGTTAAGGTCGTGGCGGGCGGCCTCCAGCTCCGCGGGGTCCTCCTCGTCCGGATCGCGGAGTTCCTCGATGTCCTTGTGGCGGAACAGGCCGTTGTCGTCGAAGTTCATCTTGGCGTCGAGCGCGATCACGTCGCCCGCACCGGTGACCACCAGCGGATTGATCTCCACCAGGCTGGCGTCCAGTTCCACGAACGCCCTGTAGACGCCCATGACGAAGCGCACGCAGGAGCCCACCTGCTTGCCCTGCAGCCCGAGGCCGAAGGCGATCTGGCGAGCATGGAACGGCATCACGCCGACGGCCGGATCGATGGCCACCTTGATGATCTTCTCCGGCGTCTTGGCCGCCACCTCCTCGATGTCCATGCCGCCTTCGGTGGACGCCATGAACGTGACCTTCGAGGTGGCGCGGTCGATCAGCGCGCTCAGGTACAGTTCCCGCTGGATGTCGCAGCCTTCTTCGATGTAGACGCGCTTGACTTCTTTGCCCTGGGGACCGGTCTGATGGGTCACCAGGGTCATGCCGAGCATCTGCTTGGCGTTGTCGAACACGTCGTCGGTCGACTTCACCACCTTGACGCCGCCGCCCTTGCCGCGGCCGCCGGCGTGGATCTGCGCCTTGACCACCCATACCGGGCCGCCGAGATCCTTGGCGACGTCCTTGGCTTCGGCGGCGGTGTAGGCGACGCCGCCTCGCGGCACCGCCACACCGTATTTGGCGAGCAGCTGCTTCGCCTGATATTCATGAATGTTCATTGAGTCCTCACCGGTCGATTAAAGAATGGCCCCCCCCGGCCTTGACGGCCGGGGTGGCACTAGAATTGGCTCAACGCCGGATCGGCCTGCGGCCGAGCCCACGGCCCTCACATCATGCCGCGGGCGACGTCCATGAGCGTCTTCACGGCGTTGACGGAGTGATCCAGCATCGCCTTCTCGTCGGCATTGAGGCTGATCTCCACCACCCGCTCGACACCACCGGCGCCGATCACGACAGGCACGCCCACGTACAGGCCGCTCAGCCCGTAGACACCGTCACAATATGCGGCACACGGCAGCAGACGCTTCTTGTCCTTGAGGTAGGACTCGGCCATGGCGATGGACGACGCGGCCGGCGCATAGAAAGCCGAGCCGGTTTTCAGCAGGCCGACGATCTCCGCACCGCCGTCGCGGGTGCGTTGGGTGATGGCGTCCAGCTTCTCCTGCGTGGTCCACCCCATCTTTACCAGATCGGGCAACGGGATGCCGGCCACCGTCGAATAGCGCGTCAGCGGCACCATGGTGTCGCCGTGGCCACCCAGCACGAAGGCCGTCACGTCCTCCACCGAGACATTGAACTCCTGGGCGAGGAACGCGCGGAAGCGGGCCGAGTCGAGGACACCGGCCATGCCCACGACCTTGTGGTGGGGCTGTCCGGTGATCTCCCGCAGCGCCCAGACCATCACGTCGAGAGGATTGGTGACGCAAATCACGAAGGCGTCCGGGCAGTTGTTCTTGATGGCCTCGCCGACCGACTGCATCACCTTGATGTTGATGCCGATCAGGTCGTCGCGGCTCATCCCCGGCTTGCGCGGGACGCCCGCCGTGACGATGACGACGTCGGACCCCGCCAAGTCGGCGTAGTCGTTGGTGCCGGTCAGAGAGGCGGTGACCCCCTCAACCGGGGTGGATTGCAGGATATCCAGTGCCTTGCCCTGCGGAAGCCCCTCGACGATGTCGAACACGACTACGTCGCCGAGTTCCTTGAGGCTTATCAGGTGCGCGAGGGTGCCGCCGATGTTGCCAGCACCGACGAGCGCGATCTTCTTGCGTGCCATATGACGTCCCCCCCTCGGGATTTGAGCCGTGTTGAAGGTCAGGCCGCGGCACGCGCCATCACGCGGTCATGCCGCAGTGCAGTATTTGGCCCCGTTAGTACCGCGATTCAACAAATGGAGCAAGGCCGCTGGCCGCACCGCAGACCCGCGCTCCCGTTGGAGCCGTTCGGCGGCGCTTAGGTCGTGTGTGGGGCGGCAAGGTACTCCTCCGTTCGCATCTCGTGCAGGCGCGATACGGTGCGCTGGAACTCGAAGGACCCATCGCCGGCCGGGTACAGATCCTCCGGCGGGCGGGCGGCCGAACACACCAGCTTCACCCGGTTTTCGTACAGGGTATCGATCAGAGTGACGAACCGCTTTGCTTCGTCGCGCTTCGCCGGTTCCAGACGCGGGATCCCGGACAGCACAAGGGTGTCGTAGCGGGCCGCCAGCGCCAGATAGTCGGCCGGACCGAGCGGCCGCCCGCACAGATCGGCGAAGGCCATGAAGGCGATGCCCTCGGCAGCCATCGGCACCGGCACCCGGCGGCCGTTCACCGCCAACGTATCGGGGGCCACGTCGGCGCCGTGGGTCAGTTTTTTGAAATGGGCGAGCAGGCGGCGTTCGGTTTCCGGTCCGGCGGGCGTCAGATAGACGTCCATGGTGCGCATGCTTTCCAGGCGGTAGTCGACACCCGCTTCCAGCTCCATGACGTCGAGTCGCTGCTGGATCAGGTCGATGAACGGCAGAAACAATTCCCGCTGCAAGCCATCCTTATAGAGGTCGCGCGGCGGCCGGTTGGAGGTGGCGACCACCACCACGCCGGCCTCAAACAGCGCCTCGAACAGGCGGCCGAGAATCATTGCGTCGGCGATGTCCTGCACCTGGAACTCATCGAAGCACAACAGCCACGCCTTGGCAGCGAAGCGGCGCGCGACCAAATGCACGATATCGTCGGTGTCCTTGTTGCGGTTCCACGGCCTGCCTTTGAGCGTGTCCTCCACGTCGCGGCGGCGGGCGTCGTTGAGGGCCTTCTGAATCTCCTGCATGAATGCATGGAAATGCACGCGGCGCTTTTGCTCCACCGCTACGGTGCGGAAGAACATGTCCATCAGCATGGACTTGCCGCGGCCGACGCCGCCGTAGAGATACAGGCCCTGGGGTGGCTCGATGCGTCGACGGGCGAGGCCGAACCGTGCCTTCCAGCCCACCGGGCCCGTCTCCGGCCGATAGCCGGCCAGCGCATGATGCAGGCTTTCCAGCTTTTCCGCCGCCAGCGCCTGGGCAGAGTCGGCGCGCAGGTCGCCGTTGGCGAGCCGGGTGCGGTACTGTGCCAGCGGTCCGGGGCTCATGAAGCGGCCGGGCTATCCAATCCAGGGTTGATGCTGCACCTGCGAAATAAGATAGGATTGGCGATCGCCGATGTAAAGACGGCGTTCGAGCCACGTCACTGGCGCAATGCCGTTCGCCACCCCACTTTGACCGCATGAGCGAAATGATCCTGGCCAACGAGGGGCCGCTGCGGCTGGCCGCCTTCATCGCCGTCCTGGCGGTGATGGCCGGCTGGGAGGTGCTGGCTCCGCGCCGGCTGCTCAGCGTCCCCCGTGGCGGTCGCTGGTTCGCCAATCTCGGCATCGTGGTGCTGGACTCAGCCCTCGTGCGGCTGGCGTTCCCGGTCGTCGCCGTCGGTATCGCGGTGTGGGCGGAAACCGCGGGGTTCGGCCTGTTGTACTGGCTGGATGCGCCGGGATGGCTGGCTTTTGTAGTCGCGGTTCTGGTGCTCGACCTCGCCATCTACGCCCAGCACGTAGCGTTCCACAAGGTGCCGCTCCTGTGGCGGCTGCACCGGATGCACCACAGCGACATGGACATCGATACCACCACCGGCATCCGTTTCCATCCCATCGAGATCGTGCTGTCGATGCTGTTCAAGATGGCGGTGGTGGCGGCGTTGGGCGCGCCGCCGGCGGCCGTGGTGGTGTTCGAGGTGCTGCTGAACGGCACGGCACTGTTCAACCACGCCAACGTGCGACTGCCGCTTGGCATCGACCGGGTGCTGCGGCTGGCGGTGGTGACGCCCGACATGCACCGAGTTCATCACTCGGTGCATCGCGAGGAGACGGATTCCAACTACGGCTTCAATTTATCGTTGTGGGACCGCCTGTTCGGCACCTACCGGGCCCAGCCGAGGGACGGGCACTTGGGCATGACCATCGGGCTCGACGCGTTCCGCTCCGCCGCCGACCGCCGCCTTGATCGGCTACTCGTTCAGCCGTTCGTGACACCATCGGCGTCTTGATCGGAACACTCGATCTCCGGTCCGAAGGGCCAAAAAACTACCGCCGGGCCGAGGCCCGGCGGCAGTGGCTCCCGTCCCCCCAAGAGTCGCCCCGGCCGCCCAAGACCGGAGCGAGGAGCGGTCAAAGGCGTTTGGCGAGGAGGCCCTTGATCTCAGCAATCGCCTTGCCCGGATTGAGGTTCTTCGGGCAAGTGCTGGTGCAATTCATGATGGTGTGGCAACGGAACACCCGAAACGGGTCGTTGAGATCGTCCAGCCGCCGCCCGGTGGCCTCGTCGCGGCTGTCGGCGATCCACCGATAGGCTTGCAGCAAGATCGCCGGGCCCAGGTAGCGGTCGCCGTTCCACCAGTAGCTCGGGCAGCTCGTTTGGCAGCAGAAGCAGAGGATGCATTCCCACAGGCCGTCCAGCTTCACCCGTTCGTCGGGGCTCTGCAGGCGCTCGCCGGCAGGCGGCGGAGTATCGGCCTGCAGCCACGGCTCGATGGAGCGGTACTGGGCATAGGGCACCGACAGGTCGGGCACCAAGTCCTTGACCACCGGCAGATGCGGCAGCGGGTAGACCTTCACATCGCCCTTGATGTCCTCGATGGCCTTGGTGCAGGCCAGCGTGTTGGTGCCGTCGATATTGAATGCGCAGCTCCCGCAGACCCCCTCGCGGCACGAGCGGCGGAAGGTCAGCGTGGCGTCCATCTCGTTCTTGATCTTGATCAGGGCGTCCAGGACCATCGGGCCGCACGACGCGAGGTCCACCTCGAAGGTGTCGAGGCGCGGGTTGTCGCCCTTGTCCGGGTCGTAGCGGTAGACGTGGAACCGTCTGACCTGTTTCGCCCCGGCCGGCGCGGAAAAGGTCTTGCCCTCCCGGATCTTGGAGTTCTGGGGCAGGGTGAGTTCGACCATCGGAGTGTGCCTCCTAGTAGACCCGCTTCTGGGGTTCGATGTACTTGGCCTCGTTGGTGAGCGTGTAGGTGTGGACCGGGCGATAGGTGAGGGTGACCTTGCCTTTGTCGTCCATCCACGCCAGCGTGTGCTTCATCCACGTGGCGTCGTCACGCTCCGGGAAGTCCTCGTGGGCGTGGGCGCCGCGGCTTTCCTTGCGTGCCTCAGCCGAGACCAGAGACGCCTTGGCGCAGGCCATCAGGTTCTCCAACTCCAGCGCCTCCACCAAATCGGAATTCCAGATCATCGACCGGTCGCTGAGGCTGATGTCGGCGAGGCTATCCCACACCTTGTCGATCTGCTTGCATCCTTCGGCCAGCACCTCCTGTGTGCGGAACACCGCGGCGTTGGCCTGCATGGTCTTCTGCATGTCCAGGCGGATGTCGGCCGTGGGCTTGCCGCCGTTGGCGTTGCGCAGCCGATCAAGCCGCGACAGCGCCATCTCCGCCGAATCCTTGGGCAGCGGCGGTTGTGACGATCCCGGCTTGACCTTCTCCGCCGCGCGCAGCGCCGCAGCGCGTCCGAACACCACGATATCCAGCAGCGAGTTGGTGCCCAGCCGGTTGGCGCCGTGCACCGACGCGCAGCCGCACTCGCCCACCGCCATTAGCCCTTGGCAGATGGCGTCGGGGTCCTTCTCGGTGGGACGCAGCGCCTCGCCATGATGGTTGGTGGGGACGCCGCCCATGTTGTAGTGCACCGTGGGCAGCACCGGGATCGGCTCCTTGGTGGCATCGACGCCGGCGAAGATCTTCGCCGTTTCGGTGATGCCCGGCAGCCGCTCCAGCAGCACCTCGGAGCCCAAATGCTCCAGGTGCAGGTAGATGTGGTCGTTCTCGGCGCCGATGCCGCGGCCTTCGCGGATCTCGACGGTCATCGAGCGGCTGACCACATCGCGCGAGGCCAGATCCTTGGCCGTCGGCGCGTAGCGTTCCATGAACCGCTCACCGGCGGAGTTGGTCAGATAGCCGCCCTCGCCGCGGGCGCCCTCGGTGATCAGGCACCCGGACCCGTAAATGCCGGTGGGGTGGAACTGGATGAACTCGTGGTCCTGCAACGGCAGCCCGACGCGGGCCACCATGCCGTTACCATCGCCGGTGCAGGTGTGTGCCGAGGTGCACGAGAAATAAGCCCGACCGTAGCCGCCGGTAGCCAGCACGGTCTCATGCGCCTGGAAGCGATGGATGGTGCCGTCGTCCAGGTTCCAAGCGATGACGCCGCGGCAGGCGCCTTCGTCGTCCATGATCAGGTCGATGGCAAAGTACTCGACGAAGAACTCCGCATCATGGCGCAGGCACTGCTGATAGAGCGTGTGCAGGATGGCGTGGCCGGTGCGATCGGCGGCGGCGCAGGCCCGCTGTACGGGGGCCTCACCATAGTTCCGCATGTGGCCGCCGAAGGGCCGCTGATAGATCTTGCCCTCCGGGGTGCGCGAGAACGGTACGCCGAAGTGCTCGAGTTCTAGCACCGCGGGTTCCGCCTGCCGGCACATGTACTCGATGGCGTCCTGGTCGCCGAGCCAGTCGGAGCCTTTCACCGTGTCGTACATGTGCCATTCCCAGCTGTCCTCGGCCATGTTGCCGAGCGCCGCGCCGATGCCGCCCTGGGCGGCCACCGTATGGCTGCGGGTGGGAAAGACCTTGGTGATGCAGGCCGTCTTCAGACCGGCGGCGGCCATCCCCAGCGTGGCCCGGAGGCCGGCGCCGCCGGCCCCGACCACGAGCACGTCATAGGTATGATCGGTGATCGGGTAGGATTGCGGCATTGGTTGTTATCTCCCCATCCCCAGCAGCACGACGGCCAGCACGCACGAAGCACCAAGCGCCACCACCGCGAACCGCATCAGCATCAGCGTCGCGACCTTGGCGGCTTCGCCGTGAACGTAATCCTCGATGACCACCTGCAGACCCAGTTGCGCGTGGTGGAACATCACCAACACCAGAAGCACCACCAGCAAGGCGTTGCCGAACTGCCCGATCCAGGCCAGGAAGGCCGCATGATCGGCGCCCATCAGGCCGATGACCGAGACCACGAACCACAGGCACAAGGGCACCAGGGCGATTGCCGTCACCCGCTGCGCCCACCAGTGGCCGACGCCCTCGCCCGACGATCCGAGACCGCGCACGCGGCCGAGAGTCGAACGCATTTCCATCACGCACCTCCGGCCGCGTAGGCGGCAATCAGCGTCACCAGGGGCAACCCGGCGGCCGCACCGACCGTGATCAGTCCGGACAGGCGGACCTCCGCCAGCTCAAAGCCGAAACCGAAGTCCCAGGCCAAGTGCCGGATGCCGTTACACAGGTGATAGAAGACAGAGAACGTGAAACCCCACAGCACCAGGTGCCCGAACCACGAGCCGAGGAACGCCTGGGCCGTGGCAAATTCCTCCGGCCCGTACACCGCGGCCACCAGCCACCAGGTCAGCAGCAGCAGGCCCACGGACAGGGCGACACCGGTGATGCGGTGCAAAATGGAAAGGACGGAGGTGATTTGCGGGCGATAGATCTGGATGTGCGGGGAAAGCGGACGTTGACCGGAACTCATGACTGACTTCCCCTCCGAATCGCCGGCCTTTGGCACGGCGAGGCTCTTCGCACATGCGAAATAAATCGTTTACTCCTGGGACGGCAGAATGTCAACGAAAACGCAAATAACTGAGGCGGAGATGCGCCATTTTTGGCGACTGTCGCCGCACTGGGAGGGATACGGATAAAAATGAAAACGATTATCAGTATAAGTTGCAGCGAAAAATAAGAAATTGCGAATGACTACTCTTCGTCATCTCTTTTTGATCTTCTGAAGGATTCCGAAATCCTGACGAATCAGGCCCGAAAAGAACGGCCTGGCTCATTTATGCACAACTTTTTTCTACTTGTGGATATTCGGCAATTGCAGGCGGCCTCGGCGGCCGCTCATACTGCAATGGGAGTGCGAAGGTGCCGGCAAGGCGTTCCTCCGGCCTTCGGTCCGCCGCCGCCGCGGGCGGGCTCGGGGTCGACAGGAAGGTTCGGCGCTGATCCGCAAGATAGGGAGGCAAAATCGCGGCCGCAGCCGACTGAATGATGGGGTGCCGGGTGCCGTGGTGCTCAGACGTACCGCGGGGACGGCATACCAGCTCAGACGGTTGAGGCGCCGACCGCCGATCCGACCGCGGATCCGCCAGACAACGCCGTCGCCACGTGGGCGCGGATCGTGGCCGCTTCGGTGCCAGCGGTGGAATCGTCCTCCCGGTTCCGCCGCGCCGTTGCGGAGGCCGTTGGGGCCCAGGGTCGTCCATCTGCCCAGACGGTTCTGGCCGATGGCCATAGTTCGCCTGCACATGCCTTCGCGGACCAGGAGCCCGCCCGGGCTCTGACCGGCGTCAGGGACGTCGCCGCCCGGCGACCAGTGGATTTCCCGGAATCCCCGTCCCTGACGCCTTTTTTCTGCGTCGAAGGCCGGGGCCAGCAAACCTATCGGCGTTTCGGCACCAGGACGGTGTAGTCGAAATCCAGGACCACCGACGGGTGATACTTGCCGTCGTCGCCGCGGCCGGGAAACTCGGCGCAGGGCTGGTCCTTGGTGGCGACGGTCCTGAGCCGCAGCGCACCCACGTCGGTGCGGCCGCGGGGCTCCATCCTGTCCACCACCTCAGACCACGCATAGATGGTGTCGCCGGCAAAGGTGGGCGCCACGTGCCGGCCGCCGTTGATGGCCGTCACCTTGAAGGCATTGGCCAGCCCGTTGAAGCTGATTGCCCGCGCCAGGCTGATGATGTGCCCGCCATAGATCAGCCGGCGGGCGAACCGGGTGTCCTTGGCCCGATGGGCGTCATAATGCACCTTGGCGGTATTCTGGTAGAGGCGGGTGGCCATCTGGTGCTCCGCCTCCTCGATGGTCATGCCGTCCACGTGGTCGATGCGCTCGCCGACCTCGTAGTCCTCCCACGTGTCACTGCTGCCGGCCAGCATGGTGTCGTAGGCATCCACGTGCAGCTTGTAGGGCACCATCAGATCGCCCACGTCGACGGATTCGGGCAGATTGGGAATCGTCGGTTCCGGCGCCGGGGCGTCGACGTTGCGCTTGCGCACCATCACCCAGCGGGCGTAGTCCACCACCATTTCCCGGCGCTGGTTGTAACCCACTGACCGCACGTAGACGTTGCCGCTCTTGCCGTCGGAGTTCTGCTTGAGGCCGATGACGGTGGAGATCGTGTTCACCGTGTCGCCGGGATACAGCGGCTCGCCGAAGCGGCCATCGGCATAGCCCAGGTTGGCCACGGCGTTCAGCGACACGTCCGGCACGGTCTTGCCGAAGACGATGTGAAAGGCCAAGAGATCGTCCACCGGCGCCCGCTCGAACCCCACCGCCTGGGCGAAGGGGTCGGAGCAGTTGAGGACGAACCGGGACCCGAACAGGGCCGTGTACAGCGCCACGTCGCCCTCGGTGACCGTCCGGGGCGTGGCGTGATGGATCTCCTGCCCCACGGAGAAATCCTCGAAGAAATTGCCCGAATTGGTTTTCGTGCTCATCTCTGCACCCTGTGTCTCAATGCGGCGCGGTCGCGCCCGGTGGAACTCACCCCGCTTAGAACCCGTAGGCTTCCGCCAGATCCGGATCCTTCTTTGCCACCAGCCGCGCCAGATCGACGATCACCTTGGCCTGTTTCCAGGTGGCGTCGTCCTGCATCTTGCCGTCGATCATCGCCACGCCGGAGCCGTCGGGCATGGCTTCCAGGATACGCTTGGCGAACAGCACCTCCGGCACCTCGGGGCTGAACACCCGCTTGGCGATGCCGATCTGGTTGGGCGCCAGTGTCCAGGTGCCGGCGCAGCCCATCAGGAAGGCGTTGCGGAACTGCGCCTCGCAGGCCGCCTCGTCGCGAATGTCGCCGAAGGGTCCGTAGAACGCCCGGATGGCGGCCGACTGGCAGGCGTCCACCATCTTCGCCACCGTGTAGTGCCACAGATCCTGCTGCGAGAACGCGCGGTCGTCCTGTCCCTCCACCGGGTCGGCGAGCACGCCGTAATTGGGGTGTCCGCCGCCGACGCGGGTGGTCTTCATGCCGCGCGAGGCCGCAAGGTCGGCGGGGCCGAGGCTCATGCCGTGCATCCGCGGGCTGGCGGTGGCGATGGCATCCACGTTCTTCACCCCCTGGGCGGTCTCGAGGATGGCGTGGATGAGGATCGGCCGTTTCAGCTCGAACTTCGCTTCGAGCTGGGCGAGGAGCTGGTCGACGTAGTGAATGTCCCACACGCCTTCCACCTTGGGAATCATCACCACGTCAAGCTTGTCGCCCACCTCGCCGAGGATCTCCATCATGTCGTCGAGGAACCACGGGCTGTTCAGCGCGTTGACGCGGGTCCACAGCGCGGTGTCGCCGAAGTCGTTGGCCTTCGCCGCCTCGATGAAGCCGGCGCGCGCCGCCTCCTTGGCGTCCGCCGGGATGGCGTCCTCCAGGTTGCCGAGGATCACGTCGGTCTGGGTGATCACGTCGGGCAGCCGGGCGCGGATTTTCTCGATGTGCGGCGGGAAGAAGTGGATCATCCGCTCCGGGCGGACGGGCAGTTCGCGCATGGGTTCCGGCGCGCCGATAACCAGCGGCTTGTAGAAATGCACGGGCAGTTTCATTGATTCCTCTCCCCCCGGACGGATGATCTTTGACGGCTGCGGCCAGGTCAGGCCGCGCCCCCATTCCTAGAGCATTTTCCAACCATATTGAACCAGTTCTGACCGCGGCCTTTCGGTCCTGGGGTAGGAGGCCGTCAAAGAGCGTAGTGGGGCTACGGTCGAGGCGGCCGACGAACCCCAGGACCGAAAGGCCCGGTCCCGCAGGGATGGCCCGCGGCGTTGCCCGGCTTGCCCGATATCCCTGCATCGCGCTGCGCCGGGCGCCTAGCGGATCGCCACGCCGCGGGGCCATCAGAATGGTCCAATATGGTTGGGAGATGCTCTTTAGCATTTTCCGTCCCGGTTGAACCGTTCTGATGACGGGGAAGGGCGGACGGCCGTCAATCAGGAAACATCAGACAACGTTTCCGGTCGCCTCGAAGCTGATTTTGAGGCAGGTGCCGGTGGCCTGGGCGAGCTTCTCCAGCGTCTTCCGTGGACGGGCGCGCGAGACCGCTCTCCAGCCGGGCAATGACTGACTGGGTCGTTTTCATCCGCCGGGCGAGCTGCGCCTGGGTGAGACCGGCGCGGGTGCGGGCCTCGATCACCGACCGGGCCAGCTCGAACTCGGGGCCAAGCTCGTCATAGGCCGCCTTGTACTCCGGATCGCGGCTCCACCTCTTGTGTAGGTCGCCGACCTTGCTCATGCTAAGATCTCCTTGGCACGTTGCAGCGCCAGGTCGATTTCCCGCCGGGGCGTCTTCTGTGTCTTCTTGATGAAGACCCGCACCACGACCACACGCTTGTCCCGGGCCGCGACGTAGAGCGCGCGGGAAATCCCATCCCGGCCCTTCATACGCATTTCCCAAAGTGGACCGGTCAGGTGCTTGATATACGGCGCGCCGACACGCTCAAGCCCGACCGCGGCGATCAGTTCGCTGATGCGCACGAACCGCGCCCTCGTATCGACGGGCAGAGCCTCAAGCTCCTTGTCCACCGTCGCATTCAGGGTCTCTACGGTCCACCCGATCGACATCATGAGTATAGCATTTTTGCTATGTGAAGCAAAGCCAATACGCTACGAATCGGCGCCGGAACACCGGGCGGCATGGCTCTCGTTGGCTCGAAGAGGAAGAATCGTCGGACGGTAACCAGGACGCAACGCCTTTGCGCGATAATGATCCCTGGTGCGCGCGCAAAACGAGAGGGGCGTCCGGTGAGTTGGCCGCCACTCCGACGATGGGAAGGCACGCGACATGACCGGTTCGGACGAGAGAGACGACGGCGAGCGGATGCCGAAGAACAGAGCAGAAGCCCTGGACCATCTGGCGCGTCATGCTCTACGGCCTTGTCCTGCTCGTGGCTGGCCGGTTGGCCTACGAGGCCGTTCGCCGGCCGCCATTCCCCGCTCATGTCTTCACCGAAACCCGCACCGAACTGGTATGGGACGGGAAGCCGGTGGCGGTTGAAGGCGTGGTCCACTGTGAACGTTCTGTCGATTATGCCCCGAGCGGCCAGCTTTGGTTCGGCGTGTACGGGGGAATGCCGCCAATGTATCGCTGCACGCCTGAATGGCACGCAATGGATCTGCCTGATGGCGATGTGCTCCTAGTCGGTGGCTTCGCGGTAGGTGACGCAGGTTTGAGAAGCAGTTGGGGCGGAGGCTTCATCGGCTACGCACCCGAGAAACTGGACGAGCACTTGGAGGCAGTGGCCAAGGTTCCGCGCGCCGTGATCTGGCTCGACGATCCGGTAAATCCGACGCGCGGCGAGTACTACTTCTCCGCGGTCGCGCTCGACGACCCGCGCTCACGGCTCACCAGTATTAAGACTGAAATCGTCTCTGTTACCCGCGAAAGCGCCGCGACTAGGCGCCTTCTGTTCTGGAAGCAGCCCTCAAACCCGACGGACGTGGTGCCGTGGCTCTCGGGGGAATACCAGCCGAAGTACCTGTCCGGGGTCTATGGGATCGTTGTCCCAGAAGGGACGTGGTCAGAAATGCCCATGATCTCTGCGACTGTAAAAGAGTACAAAGAGCCAGCGGCGATTTCGATGAGTAAATTTCCAGAGCGAGAAATCGTAAAACTAAGTCGTACCGCCGAACTTACAGACGAAAGTATCCACCCGTTTCTCCGCATCGAGGAGACGCGGAAAGGCGTGTGGTCGAACTCCCGTGGTGATCCGGCAACGGGCTATGAGCGGTCTAAGCGGATCCAACCGCTCAATGAAGACTCCGCGGGTGTTTTGAGATTCGTCGATGCTTTTCCCAAATGAGTGATTTTCTTGCACGCTGATCAGAGATATCCGTCAAAAGATGGAAGCGAAGTGGTCAAGTTGATTGTCGACCATTCTTATCTTGAGGTAGAAGGCAAGGATTTTTGGTATGGAACTTTATTTGTAACACCGCAAAAAAGAAACATTATGGATATCAACTATATAATTCTTAATCCTTTGCAAGTGCCCTAGGTATAGGAATGGGGAGATACGATGGCTTTCGCGCGATCGCAAGTCTGCCTTCACCCTCGACGAGGCGATGAAGCATTGCCAATCTTGAAGACGCTGAACCAAGTCGACGATGGCAAGGCGAAAACCAGCATGGCCGCCGATGAGGACTTCGAGGCCATAGCGCCCAAGTAAGCGGCGGCGGTGTGAAACCACCACCGCCGCTTCTCCGTTCAGATCACCCGGCGTTCGCGGAGCGTCTTGATCTCGTCGTCGGTTACGCCCAACAGATCGCGCAGCACCTCTTCGGTGTGGGCGCCGAGGCGCGGGCCCAGGTGGTCGATGCGGCCCGGGGTCTCCGACATCCGCGGCATCGTGCACGGCACGATTACCGAATCGCCCACGTCAGGGTCGTCCACCGAGACCAGGTTTCGGCGGGCATGGAACTGCCGGTCGCCGAAGATGTCGGCGATGTTGTTGAGCGGCCCCGCCGGCGCCCGATGCTTCATGCAGTGGGCCATGATCTCGTCGCGGGTGAGCGAGCCGCACCAGTCACGGACCACCTGATTGACGTCGTGATTGTGCTCCAGCCTGGCCTTCTGCTCACCGTAGAGGGAGGACGACGCCAGCTCCGGCCGTTCCATGGCATCGGCCAGCCGCTCGAACAGCTTGTCGGTGGTGCAGGCGATGGCGATCCACTTGTCGTCCTTGGTGCGAAAGTGGCCGTGGGGACAAGCGCTCTCGTTATGCGGCCCGTGGCGTTCGCGAACGGTGCCATACATGGCGTAGGCCGGCGCCAGCTCGTCGGTGCAGCGGAACACGGATTCATAGAGCGCCACGTCAATGTACTGGCCCTCGCCGGTGGCCTCCTTGTGGCGCAGCGCCAGCAACACCCCGATGCAGCCGTAGAGCCCTGACATGTAGTCGCCCAGCGTGGTGGAACCTGGGGTCACCGGCGTGCCCCGCGGCATGCCGGCCAGATAGGCGAGCCCGCCCACCGCGTGGGCGATGCGGGCGAAACCCGGCCGGTCGCGGTACGGCCCGTCCTGGCCGTAGCCCGAGACCCGCAGCATGATCAGGCCGGGGTTAACCTCGCGCAGCACCTCCCAGCCGATACCCCAGCGTTCCAGGGTGCCGGGCCGGAAGTTCTCGCAGACGATGTCGGACTCGGCCACGAGCCGCTTGAACAGGTCGACGCCTTCCGGCCGGTGCAGGTCGATGGTCACCGACTTCTTGTTGCGGGATTCGCTGAGCCAGGTGAGCGTGTCCTTGATGGGCGTGGCGGTGCCGAAGTTGCGGCACGGGTCGCCGCCCACCGGGTGCTCCACCTTCAGCACATCGGCGCCGAACTCGCCAAGGATGCCGGCGCAGTAGGGCGCGGCGATGATGGTCGCCACGTCGATCACCCGAAGACCGGACAGCGGCAGATCGTGATTGGTGTGATGGGACATGGTGGTCGATTCCCTGGGTTTTTCTTGCGGCCGGTTTCAGATGATGCGCCTTTGGCGAAGGCGGTCGAGTTCCGCCTTGCCGAGGCCGAGGAGTTCGCGCATTACCGCGTCGGTGTGCTCGCCCAGTTTCGGCCCCAGGCCGGTAATCCGCCCCGGCGTCGCCGAAAGCCGCGGCATCACCGACGGCACCGAAACCTCGCCGATGCCCTTTTCTTCCATTTGGGTCAGGTTGCCACGCGCCTGAAAGTGCTCGTCCTCAAAGATGTCGGCGATGCTGTTCAGCTTGCCGATGGGCACCTGGCCGTCGAGGCAGCACTGCATCAGATCGGCGCGGTCCAGCGAACCGGTCCACTCGGTGACGATGGCGTTGACCTCGTCCCGGGCGGCGAGGCGCTTGCGCTGCTCGCCGTAGAGCGACGACGACGCCAGTTCCGGCCGGTCCATGGCCTCCGCCAGGCGCTGGAACATCTTGTCGGTGGTGCAGGCGATGGCCACCCACTTGTCGTCCTTGGTGCGGAAATGGCCGTGCGGCACGGCGACGAAGCTGCCGGCGCCCTCGCGCTCGCGCACCTTGCCGAACATGCCGTAGGCGCCGGCGATCTCGTCCATTTGGCGGAACACCGCCTCATAGATGCCGATATCGATCACCTGGCCGCGGCCGGTCTTCTCCCGGTGGCGAAGTGCCAGCAGCACGCCGATGCAGCCGTAGAGGCTGGACATGTAATCGCCGAGAGGGTTGGAGCCCGGCACCACCGGCGTCTCGCCGGGGAAGCCGGCGTTGTAGGACAGCCCGCCCACCGCGTGGGCGATATGGGCGAAGCCCGGGCGGCGACGGTACGGGCCGGTCTGCCCGTAGCCGGAGACGCGCAGCATTACCAGCCGCGGGTTAGCCGCCGACAGCCGGTCCCAGCCGAGGCCCCATTCCTCCATGGTGCCGGGGCGGAAGTTCTCAATCAGCACGTCGGCTTCGGCGATCAGCTTGAGGAACAGCTCGACGCCTTCTTCCTGGCGCAGGTCGATGGTGACCGAGCGGCGATTGCGTGCCTCGCTCAGCCACGCCAGGGTCGCGTCGGGCCGCTTGGTGGTAGTGCCGAAGCGGCGCATGGGATCGCCGGCGATGGGGTGCTCCACCTTCAGCACGTCGGCGCCAAACTCGCCCATGATGGAAGCGGCGTAGGGACCGGCGAGGAAGGTCGCCACGTCGATCACCCGCACGCCCGTCATCGGCAGTGGCCCGTCGCCTCCGGCCGGTTTCGGTTTCGCGGCAGCCGCCTTCCTGGGTTTCTTGGGTGTCTTCGCCATCATGCATCTCCATCGAATGGGAGCACGCACGTCTGCGCCCTGGGGCGATCCGTACCGCAATGGACGGGAACCATCGACGTCCTCCCTGGTGGCCGGCTGTCACGCCGATGCGCGGGCCGGTTTTCTTGGCCGCGAGGTCCGGTCTTGGCTCGCCGTCCACCGTCGCCTCTCGAAGGCTGACGGACGACGGCCCACCGGGACCCACGTGGCTGCTTTACCTGTTGGCGGGGTACAGAAAACCCCGCTTCGGCCATGAACGGTAACAGAATTCGCCGCTGCCTGCCATATGCCGGGCCCTGCAAAAACCGTAGCCGCGCATTGCAGAAACAGCACCCCTCGCCAGGCGGCCAATGCCGCACGCTATGTGGGGCGGTGAGCGATGTTGCGACGGCGTTCGAAGTCCTGATACAAGCGCCGGCAAGAGCAAGAAGAAAGCAACCGCCAGGGAGCCCATCGGTACGGCGAAACGCGCCGCGAACCGCCTCCCTTCGGCATCGACGGTCGGCCCATTCGGCCCGGACCAGGGCCGGGCGGAGATGCGGACCATACGGGGAGGGATACGATGAACGATCTGTTGTCCGGTCTCAGGATCATCGAGGGCTCGGCCTTCGTCGCCGCGCCGCTTTGCGGCATGACGCTGGCCCAGCACGGCGCCGATGTGATCCGTTTCGACCCCATCGGCGGCGGCCTCGACGCTCGCCGCTGGCCGCTCACGCGCGAGGGCAAGAGCCTCTACTGGGTGGGCCTCAACAAGGGCAAGCGATCCATCGCTGTCGACACCCGCTCACCCGAGGGGCGGGAGCTGATCGTCAATCTGATCACTCAGCCGGGCGACAACAACGGGATCTTCCTGACCAACTTCCCCACCTCCGGCTGGCTCGGCTACGACAACCTGTCGAAGCAGCGCGAGGACCTGATCATGCTCAACCTGTTCGGCAACCCGGACGGCAGCTCGGCGGTGGACTACACGGTCAACTGTGCCATCGGCATCCCCTTCGCCACCGGGCCGCAGCATGGCGACGTTCCGGTCAATCCGGTCAATCACGTGCTACCGGCCTGGGACGCCATCACCGGCGTCACCGCTGCGTTCGCCATCGTCGGCGCCGACCGCCGGCGGCGGATGACCGGCGAGGGGCAGTTCATCAAGCTGGCGCTGTCCGACGTGGCCATCGCCATGATCGGCAACCTCGGCTACATCGCCGAGGCACAGGTCAATCACGAGGACCACTACTCGTTCGGCAACTACCTGTACGGCGCCTACGGCCGGGATTTCGAGACGAGCGACAATCGCTACGTGTATGTGGTGGCGATCACCAAACGCCAGTGGACGGCCCTGTGCGAAGTCACCGGCCTCGCCGAGAAGATGGCGCTGATCGAGCCGCTGCTCGGCGTTAACCTCAACAAGGAGGGCGACCGCTTCAAGGCCCGCGACGCCATCTCAGCGGTGCTGCAGCCTTGGTTCGAAGCCCGAACGTTGGACGAGGTGTCCAACACCTTCGAGGGCACCGGCGTCTGCTGGGGACCCTATCAAACCTTCATTCAGCTGGTGGAGAACGACCCTCGCTGCTCGCCGCAGAACCCCGTTTTCTCGACCATCGACCAGCCGGGCATCGGTTCCTATCTGGTGCCGGGTTCGCCGTTGCACTTCAACAATATCCCGCGCGAGGAGCCGACGCGGGCGCCGACCCTGGGCGAACACACCGACGAGGTGCTGAGCACGGTCCTCGGCATGAGCGACGGCCAGATCGGCAAGCTGCGCGACAACCGCGTCGTCGCCGGCCCCGTCGAGCTATAGACCGCACCGAGAGGACCGGCAGATGACCGAAGCGCAGCCCTTCGCCGAATGGGTCGGCAATACCGAAACCGTCGAAGACGAGATCAGTCTGGCGCCGGCGCTCCGCGCCGCGGCGACCCTGGACGACACGTCCAGCACCTTCAAAGTCGGCACGCCGCTGCCGCCCATCTGGCACTGGTTCTATTTCCTACCCCGTGCTCCGCAGTCGCAGATCGGACCCGACGGCCACCCCAAACGCGGCGGGTTCATGCCGCCGGTGGAGCTGCCGCGGCGGATGTTCGCCGGCGCCCGGATGCGTTTTCCACGGCCGCTGGTCATCGGCAAGCCGGCCCAGCGAACCGCCACCATCCGGTCCATCGCCGACAAGTCCGGACGTACGGGCCGGCTGGTGTTTGTCACCGTGAGCTACGTGATCGAGCAGGATGGCCAGGTGTGCGTGGAGGAGGAGCAGGACATCGTCTATCGCGAGCCCGGCGCACCGGTGCCGGCGCCGGAGCCCGGCGACCTGCCGTCCGTTCCGGCCGGCGCCTGGTCGCGCACCATCGTCCCCGATCCGGTGCTGCTGTTCCGCTTCTCGGCGATCACCTTCAACGGCCACCGCATCCACTATGACCGGTCGTATGCCACCGGCGAGGAAGGCTATCCCGGTCTCGTGGTTCACGGGCCGTTGACGGCTGTGTTGCTGATGGACCTGGTGCGGCTGAACGCCGATCGGCCGGCGGCCAGTTTCGAGTTCCGCGGCCGGGCGCCGCTGTTCGATCTGGCGCCGTTCCGCGTCGTCGGCGTGCCGTCGGCAGACGGAGCGGTGGCCCTGGAGGCACACGGCCCCGATGGCGCCACCGCAATGACGGCCTCAGCGACCCTGGATTAGGGCCTGTCGGCCGAGTCCCGGTTCTTGGCGGCCTATTCGGCCAGATCTCAGTGCCGGGCGGCCTACTCGGCCGCCTGGGCCCCCCCCGGCCTCCATCTTGGCGATGGCCTCGGCCATGGCTACGAGACGCCGGGCGCTTTCCACGTGCAGGTTTTCGATCAGCTTGCCGTCCACCACGGCGACGCCTTCGCCCCGCGCCGCCGCCGCTTCATGAGCGGCGATTATCTTGCGGGACCATTCCACGTCCTCCGCCTTCGGCGTGAACACTTCGTTGCAGGCGGCAATTGTCTTCGGATGGATCAGCGTCTTGCCGTCGAAGCCTAGGTCGGCGCCTTGGTGACAGGCGTACAGGAAGCCCTCGTCGTCCTGCAGGTCCAGATAAACGCCGTCGAGGATGGCGAGGCCCGCCGCCCGCGCCGCCAGCATGCAGATGCCCAGCGAGGTGATCATCGGCAGCCGCTCACGGGTATGGGTGCAGTCCAGTTCTTTCGCCAGATCCGACGTGCCCATCACCAGGCATTCCATGCGCGGCGAGGCCATGGAGATGGGCTCGGCCTCCAGCACGCTGCGCGGCGTCTCCATCATCGCCCAGATGGCCATCTCCGGCGGCGCACCGTTGGCCGCCATGATCGCTTCCATGTGGCGGATGGCGTCGCCGCTCTCCACCTTCGGCAGCAGGATGGCGTCGGCGCCCGATCGCGATGCCGCGGCGATATCCTCGTAGCCCCACGGCGTGGACAGGCCGTTGGTGCGGATCACCACCTCGCGCAGACCGTAGCCGCCTTCCTTCACAGCCTGACAGACCTGCAGACGGGCGGTGTCCTTCGCATCCGGCGCGACGGCGTCCTCCAGATCGAGGATCAGGCCGTCGGCGGCCAGCGTCTTCGCCTTTTCCAGCGCGCGGGCGTTGGAACCCGGCATGTAAAGGACACTGCGCCGGGGATGCGCGGTTTTGGCCATTGTCTCCCCCTCCGATTACTGGTTGTTCGCAACCGCAAAAGGGTACTATCGGAAGGTGTCCGTGGCAAGGTGGCCGGCGGGCGATCTTGCCGGACGGCGGAGATCCAGCCGATGGCGGTGTTGTCGATTCAATCGTCAGTGGCCTATGGCCACGTGGGCAACGCCGCGGCGGTGTTCTGCCTGCGCCGCGCGGGCGTGGACGTGTGGCCGGTGGACACGGTGGCATACAGCAACCATCCCGGCTATGGCGCCTACGGCGGCCGGGTGCGTGGCGCCGACGAGGTGGCCGAGGTGGTGGACGGCCTGAACGCGATCGGCGTCCTGTCCCGTTGCCGCGCCGTGCTGACCGGCTATTTGGGTGACGCCGCGGCGGCGGCGGCGGTGCTACGCGCCGTGGCCACGGCGAAGACAGCCAACAAGGATGCCTTCTTCTGCTGCGACCCGGTGATGGGAGATCGCGAGGGCGGCCGATACGTCACCGACGAGGTGGCCCACGCGGTGTGCGATACCCTGGTGCCCGCCGCCGACGTGCTGGTGCCCAATCACTTCGAGTTGGAGACGCTGGCCGGCCGGCCGCTGGCCACCCTCGCCGATACCGTCGCCGCGGCGGATCAGCTCCGCGCCTCTGGCCCGGGCACGGTGGTCGTCACGTCCCTGGAAACCGAAGGCACCACGGACGGAGAGATCGCCAACCTCTTGGTAACCGGCGACGGCGCATGGATGGTGGTCACGCCGCGGCTACCGCTGCGGGCTAAGGGCGCCGGCGACGCGCTTGCGGCGCTGTTGGTGGCTGGCCTGATCAACGGCCAGCCGCCCGTGGCGGCATTGGAACGTGCGGTTTCCAGCGTGTTGGCGGTGATCGAGGCGACAGTGACCGCCGGCGATCGCGAACTGCGCCTCATCGCCGCCCAGGATGCGCTGGTGGCGCCGCCCCGCCTGTTCCCGGCGCAAGCCGTTTGAAGCTGGGCCTATGCCGCCTTCTGCATGTGCGAGCGGATCAGTTCCTCGGCGATCTGCACCGCGTTCAGGGCCGCACCTTTGCGCAGGTTGTCCGACACCACCCACAAGTTCAGGCCGTTGGGCACCGTGGGATCGCGGCGGATGCGGCTCACGTAGACTGGATCCTCGCCGGCGGATTCCTGCGGCGTGACGTAGCCTTCGTCCACCCGGTGATCGATGACGGTGATCCCCGGATGGGCGCGCAACGCGTCGCGCGCCGCGTCCTCGTCGATGGGGTTCTCGAACTCCAGGTTCACTGCCTCGGAGTGGCCGACGAACACCGGCACCCGCACACAGGTGACCGTAACCTGGATGTCGGGGTCCAGGATCTTCCGCGTCTCCACCACCATCTTCCACTCTTCCTTGGTGGAGCCGTCGTCCATGAACACGTCGATGTGCGGGATCAAGTTGAAGGCGATCTGCTTGGTGAACTTCTTCTGAAACTTGTGCGCGGGCTCGTTCACGTAGATGCCGCGCGTCTGATTGAACAGTTCGTCCATGCCCTCCTTGCCCGCGCCGGAGACCGACTGGTAGGTGGCCACCACCACCCGCCGGATGCGCGCCAGATCGTGCAGCGGCTTCAGCGCCACCAGCATCTGGATCGTCGAGCAGTTGGGATTGGCGATGATGCCGCGCTTGCGGTAGCCGGCAATGGCCTGGGGGTTAACCTCCGGCACCACCAGCGGCACGTCGGGCTCCATGCGGAACTTGGAGGTGTTGTCGATCACCACGGCGCCGGCGGCGGCCGCCTTCGGCGCGTAGATCGCGGAGACGGACGCACCCGGCGAGGACAGCACGATGTCGGTGCCGCGGAAATCGTACTCGGCAAGGTTCTTGACCTTCAGCACGGCATCGCCGAAGGAAACCTCGTAGCCCGTCGAACGTTCCGACGCCAACGCCACCACCTCGTCGGCAGGGAATGCACGGTCGGCCAACGTGGCGAGTATTTCTCGCCCTACGTTGCCGGTTGCGCCGACCACCGCGACCTTGTAGCCCATCTTTTCAGCCTCCTGCTTCGGCCGCCCGCCTTATCGGCCAGGCTCCGCCGGCCCATGAAATACGTTGAATGCGGCGGTTTTTCAAGAATTGCGGGAGTCGGAATCTCTGTTTGCGATGACCCGGAGAACCATTGAAGGAGGCCGATCATGGCATTGACCTGGATCACCGTGCTGCTGGTGTGCCAGTTGGCGGGCGAAGCATTGGTGCTGGCCACCGGCATCCCGATCCCCGGCCCGGTGGTGGGCATGGTCATCCTGTTCGCCGGTCTGGCCATCAAGGGCCGGGTGCCTGACGGCTTGCAGCAGACTGCCGGCGGGTTGCTGGAGCATCTGTCGCTGCTGTTCGTGCCCGCCGGCGTCGGCGTCACCGTTCATGTGTCGCTGCTGACCGCCGACGGGTGGCCCATCGGCGCGGCGCTGGTGGGCAGCACGGTGGTTACCATCGCCGTCACCGGCATGGTCATGCAGGCGCTGGCCCGTAAGGGAGATCGGGGATGAACGCCGGCGTGCGCGACATCTGGGTCTATTTGGCGGCAAGCCCGCTTACCGGCCTCACGCTGACGCTCATCGCCTATCAGGCCGGCCTGTGGCTGCACCGCCGCACCGGCGGCTCGGCGCTGGTCAATCCGGTGCTCATCGCCGTCGCCCTGCTGGCGGTGCTGTTGTTCGCCACCGACACCGCCTACGACACCTTCTTCGCCGGGGCGCAGTTCGTCCACGTATTGCTGGGGCCGGCAACGGTAGCCCTGGCGGTGCCACTGTATCGTCAGTTCGCCAGGGTGCGGCAGTCCGCGGCGGCGCTGACGGTGGCCCTCATCGCTGGCTCGTTGACCGCGGCGGTAACGGCGGTGGGCATCGGCTGGGCGCTCGGCGCCTCGCGGGAGACGCTGATGTCGCTGGCACCGAAGTCGGTTACCACGCCCATCGCCATGGGCATCGCCGAGCAGATCGGCGGCCTGCCGTCGCTGACCGCCGTGCTGGTGATCCTCACCGGTATCATCGGCGCCGTGCTGGGGACGGCGGTGCTGGCGGTGGTGCGAGTGCGCGACGACCGCGCCCGCGGCTTCGCCATCGGCGTCGCCGCCCACGGCATCGGAACGGCACGGGCGATTCAGTTGGGCGAAACGACGGTGGCCTTCTCCGGCCTGGCCATGGGCCTCAACGGCCTGGCCACGGCGATCCTGCTGCCGTTGCTGGTGCGGTTCCTGCTCTGACGGGCGATCAGGCGGACTTGTCCATCTCGTTGACGACGGCCTCGCCCATCGTCGCCGTGGATACCCGCGCCATGCCGTCCTGCATGATGTCGGCGGTCCGCAGGCCGCCGTCGAGCACGGTGCGCACGGCCTCTTCCACCAGGTCAGCCTCCGCCGCCATGTCCAGCGAGTACCTGAGGCACATGGCGAAGCTGAGCATCGCCGCCAGCGGATTGGCCAAGCCCTTGCCGGTGATATCCGGCGCCGAGCCGTGGACCGGCTCGTACAGCGCCCGCCGGCGCCCGTCCGAGTCCGCAGCCCCCAGAGACGCCGAGGGCAGCATGCCAAGCGATCCGGTGAGCATCGCCGCCTCGTCCGACAGCATGTCGCCGAATAGGTTGTCAGTGACGATGACGTCGAACTGGCGTGGATTGCGGACCAGCTGCATGGCGCAGTTATCGGCGTACATGTGGCTCAGTTCCACGTCGGCGAAGGACTCTTCGTGCAGCCGCTGCACTTCCTCCCGCCACAGCACCCCGCTTTCCATCACGTTGGCCTTCTCCACCGAACACACCTTGCCGCTGCGCTTGCGCGCCAGCTCGAACGCTATGGCGGCAACCCGGCGGATTTCCTCGGTGGTATAGACCTGAGTGTTGACGCCCCGCCGGCCGCCGTCGGCCAGGTCCTCGATGCCGCGCGGCTCGCCGAAATAGACGCCGCCGGTGAGCTCGCGAACGATCATGATATCGAGGCCGCGGACCACCTCGAGCTTCAATGTCGAGGCCCCGGCCAGCGCGTCGAATACCGTCGCCGGGCGCAGGTTGGCGAACAGGTCCATATCCTTGCGCAGCCGCAGCAAACCACGTTCGGGCTTCTGCTCGAAGGGCAGGTCGTCCCACTTGGGGCCTCCAACGGCCCCCAGCAACACAGCATCGGCGACCATGGCCTCGGCCATGGTGTCGTCGCTGATTGGCACGCCTTCGGCGTCGATGGCCGCACCGCCCACCAGGCCCTCGGCGGTCGTCAATGGCGTATCGCGGCGCCGAACCAGCCAGTCGACGACGCGTACCACTTCCGCCGTCACCTCCGGCCCGATGCCGTCCCCGGGCAGCAGCAGCAGTTGCCGTTTCTTGGTCATCGTTCAGATCCCTCGTTCGGTCCGCGCAGACCGACGTTTGCCATACATATGGGTTGTTAGGCGTACAACCACGGCTGGGTGGATCGCTGTTCGGTCTCGAACGCGTCGATTTTCGGCGCCTTCTCCAGCGTCAGACCGATATCGTCCAGGCCGCGCATCAAGCAGTCCTTGCGGAACGGATCCACCTCGAAGTTGACGCTGCTGCCGTCCGGCCCGGTCACCGTCTGCACGGCGAGATCGACGGTAAACGTGGCGTTGCCGCCTAGGGTCGCCTGCTCCATCAGCACTTCCACCTGCTCGCGCGGCAGCGCCACCGGCAGGATTCCGTTCTTGAAACAGTTGTTGAAGAAGATGTCGGCGAAGCTGGGGGCGATGACGCAGCGGATACCGAAGTCGAGCAGGGCCCATGGTGCGTGCTCACGTGACGAGCCGCAGCCGAAGTTGTCACCGGCGATAAGGATCGTGGCCTTGTCGTAGGGTGGCCGGTCGAGCACAAAGCCGTGCTTCGGTTCGCCGTCCGGCTCGAACCGCATGTCATGGAACAGCCCGCAGGCGAGACCGGTGCGGCGGATCGTCTTCAGGAACTGCTTGGGGATGATCATGTCGGTGTCGACGTTGACCATCGGCAGCGGCGCGGCGATTCCGGTAAGCGTGGTAAACGGTTGCATGGGTAGGCTCCGCCTGTCCGCGTTTAGTCGTTGGCGCCGATCACGTCCCGCACGTCGGCGAGACGGCCGGTGACGGCGGCCGCGGCGGCCATCGCCGGGCTCATCAGGTGGGTGCGGCCGCCACGGCCCTGACGGCCCTCGAAGTTGCGGTTGGAGGTGGAGGCGCAGCGCTCGCCGGGCCGCAGTTTGTCGGCGTTCATCGCCAGGCACATGGAGCAGCCCGGTTCGCGCCATTCGAAACCGGCTTCGACGAACACCCTGTCGAGGCCCTCGGCCTCTGCCTGCTGTTTCACCAGCCCCGATCCCGGCACCACCATGGCGCCCACGCCATCAGCCACCTTGCGACCGCGGGCGACGGCGGCGGCGGCGCGGAGGTCCTCGATCCGTCCGTTGGTGCACGAGCCGATGAACACCCGTTCCACGGCGATGTCCTGCATCGCCGTGCCCGCCTGCAGTCCCATGTACTCCAGCGATCGCGTCATGGCTTGGCGCTTGCCCTCGTCGGCCGCCGACGCTGGATCGGGGACCGCGCCAGTGATGGGCACCACGTCCTCCGGACTGGTTCCCCAGGTGACCACCGGCGCGATGTCGGCGGCATCCAGCGTCACGTCGCGGTCGTAGCGAGCGCCCTCGTCGGAGGGCAACGTGCGCCAATAGGCGACGGCCTTGTCCCAGTCGGCTCCTTGGGGCGCCATCGGCCGCCCCTTGAGATAAGCAAAGGTGGTGTCGTCCGGCGCGATCAACCCGGCCCGCGCGCCGGCTTCGATCGTCATGTTGCACACCGTCATCCGGCCTTCCATGGACAGCGCCCGGATGGCTTCGCCGGCGTACTCGATGACGTGGCCGGTGCCGCCGGCGGTGCCGATGGTCCCGATCATGGCGAGCACCAGGTCCTTGGCGGTGACGCCGGGCCCCGGCATGCCGCGCACGGTGATCCGCATGTTCTGCGCCGGCGACTGCAGCAGCGTCTGGGTGGCCAGCACGTGCTCCACCTCGGACGTTCCAATGCCGAAGGCCAACGCCCCGAAGGCGCCGTGGGTGGAGGTGTGGGAGTCGCCGCAGACGATGGTCATCCCGGGCAGCGTGAATCCCTGTTCCGGACCAATGATGTGGACGATGCCTTGGCGACGGTCGTCCATCCCAAAGTACGGGATACCGAACTCGGCGCAATTCCCGGCCAGCGTATCCACCTGCAACCGGGATTCCTCGTCGTCGATCCCCTGCGACCGATCGGTGGTGGGCACGTTGTGATCGGCGACGGCCAACGTCGCGCCGGATCGACGCACCGCCCGCCCAGCGGTGCGCAGCCCCTCGAACGCCTGTGGGCTTGTGACCTCATGGACCAGATGACGGTCCACGTAGATCAGGCACGTGCCGTCATCTTGGACGTTGACCAGATGAGCGTTCCAGATCTTGTCGAACAGGGTGCGCGGCTCGGCCATAGGTCGAGAGAGCTCCTTAACAAAGCCGGGGTTGCAGGGACGGCCTCGGCTCAGGTTTCCTCGACGGGCTGGACCTTGGCCCGGCGCCCTGCCTTGTTTGACGCCGCCGCCCGTTCCTCTGCGGCAACCTTCGCCGCATAGCCGTCGGACTTCTCAGCGATACGCGCCTTGCGCCCGCGAAGGCCGCGCAGATAGTACAGCTTCGCCCGACGCACATCGCCGCGGCGCACCACTTCGATCTCGGCGATGTTGGGCGAATACAGCGGAAACACGCGCTCCACGCCCTCGCCATAGGAGATCTTGCGCACGGTGAACGACGAGCCCAATCCGTTGTTGTGGCGGGCAATGCAGACGCCCTCGAAGGACTGCAGGCGCTCGCGCGAGCCCTCGACCACCTTGACCTTGACCCGCAGCGTATCGCCGGGGGCGAAATACGGGACCGGTCGCTTGGCGACCAGGGCCTCCGTCTGCTCCTTTTCGAGCGCTTCGATGATGTTCATGTCACGTCTATCCCGCTGTCTTTCCCAGGCCGCTGCTTAGGCTGCGCCCCCCTGTCGTGTCCGGGCGTCGTACGCCCGCCATAAATCCGGTCGGCGTTCGCGGGTGATCCGCTCCGCTTCCGCCCGTCGCCACTCGCGTACCCGCTGATGGTGTCCGGAGATCAGCACCTCCGGCACCGTTCGCCCCTGCCACACCCGTGGCCGCGTATAGTGCGGGTACTCGAGGAGGCCGTCCTCGAAACTCTCCTCCACCACCGAGTCCGGCGCCCCAAGGACGCCCGGCAATAGTCGTACACACGCATCGATCAGCGCCATCGCCGCCGGTTCGCCGCCCGACAGCACGAAGTCCCCGAGGCTCAGTTCCTCCGGCCGATGGGCCTCCAAAACCCGCTCGTCGATGCCTTCGAACCGGCCGCTCAGCAGCGCCACGCCCGGCCCGGCGGCCAAGTCACGTACCCGCGCCTGGGTCAACGGACGTCCCCGCGGCGTCAGATAGACAAGCGGCAGGGGAGGCTGGCGGTCGCCGAGCGCGGCGATGGCCAAGTCCACCACATCGGGGCGCATGACCATGCCGGGGCCGCCGCCGAATGGCGTATCGTCGACGGTGCGGTGTTTATCGCGTGCGAACGCCCGGATGTCCACCGTTTCCAGGCGCCACGTCCCGGCCGCCAGCGCCTGGCCAGCCAGCGATAGGGCCAACGGTCCCGGGAACATTTCCGGGAACAGGGTCAGCACCCGTGCCGTCCACGGGAGGTTCGGCGTGCCCTGGGTCATCACACCGCCTCGCGCTCGGTGTCGGCGGCGGCGGTCAACAGGCCGGGGATCGCCACCACCTCGATGCGGCCGAGGGCCAGATCCACCTGCGGCACCACCGCCCGGGTGAACGGCACCACCACCAGACCGCATGCACCACCATCGATCTCCAGCACGCAGCCGGCACCGTAATCCTGCACCGCGCGCACGATGCCGATGTCGGCACCGCCATCCGGCGCTCCGTGCGCCACCACGGCGCGAAGGCCCATCAGATCGGCATGGTAGTATTCATCGGCGTCCGGCGCGGGCAATGCCGTGCGGTCGACCATCAGCCGCATGCCTTTCAAGGCGTCCGCGGCGTCGCGATCGTCCACTCCCTCCAGCTGCACGATCACCACACCCTTGGCCGCACCCACCACGCGAAGCGTACGGCGACGCCCACCATCGAGAGCCACCGGTCCATAGTCACCGACGGCGGCGGGATCGGCGGTGAAGCTCTTCACCCGCACGTCACCGCGCAAGCCGCGAGAACCGACGACGACGCCCAGGCAGACCTGGTCATCCGTCGGCTCTCGCCGCGGATCATCCCATACCGCCTTGTCTGCTATCGCCGCCATCGCCGCCAACCGTCAGCCCGTCGCCTTGTCCGGGTCTTCCGCGGCCGCCGGCTCGTCAGTCTCGGCGGCGGCTTCCTCCGGGGCCGACTCCGCCGGCGCCTCGGCAGCTTGTTCGGCTGCAGGCTCGGCAGGTGCCTCGGCAACCTCTTCCGCCGCAGGTTCGGCCGCCGGTTCGGGAGCCTCCTCGGCCGGGGCTGCGGCGGCCTCGGCAGCAGCCTCCGCGGCTTGGCGGGCCGCTTCCTCAGCTTCCTCCATGCGCTCCTGCGCCTTGGCCTTGGGCTGCGGCTTCTTGGTCTGCTCCCGCCGTTCGGGTGCTTCCATCAGCCCGGCTTCGGAGCAGAACCGTGCCACCCGGTCGCTCGGCTTGGCGCCGACGCCCAGCCAGTATTGGATACGGTCCTCCTTCAGGCGCACGCGCTCCGGGTGATCGCGCGCCACCATCGGATTGTAGGTGCCGACACGTTCGATGAAGCGGCCGTCGCGCGGGCTGCGGGAGTCGGCGATGACGACCCGGTAGAACGGGCGCTTCTTGGCGCCCCCACGGGAAAGGCGGATACGCAGGCTCATCGGGCTGTCTGGTCCTCCGGTCTGGATGATTCTCGAGTGTTGATAAAGGTGTTCGGTTTCATGATCTCGTTGGTGGCCGCCATCGGTCAGCGCAGCGGGGGCAACGGCGGCATGCCCGGAGGCAGGCCGGCGCCCGGCATCAGGCCCTTGCGGCCCATCTTGCCCACTTTCTTCATCATCGTGCTCATCTGCTGATACTGCTTCAGCAGGCGGTTGACGTCCTGCACGGTAGTCCCCGACCCCGTGGCGATGCGCCGCCGGCGCGAGCCGTTGAGCAACTTCGGATTGCGCCGCTCGGCAACGGTCATCGAGCGAATGATGGCTTCCTGCCGGGCGATCATGCGGTCGTCCACGTCGGCGTTGGCCATTTGCTGCTTCATCTTGCCGATGCCGGGGATCATGCCCATCAGCCCCTTCAGGTCGCCGATCTTACGCAACTGCCCGAACTGTTCGGCCATATCCTCCAGGGTGAACTCGCCCTTGACGATGCGTTTAGCCAGTCGCTCGGCATCCTCGCTGCGAATGGTTTCGGCGGCCTTCTCCACCAAGCCGACCACGTCGCCCATGCCGAGGATGCGGCCGGCGATCCGCCGCGGCTGGAACGCCTCCAGGGCATCCAGCTTCTCGCCGACGCCCATCAACTTGATCGGCCGGCCAGTGACCGCGCGCATGGACAACGCGGCACCGCCGCGCGCGTCGCCGTCGACGCGGGTGAGCACGATGCCGGTGATGCCGACGCCCTCGTCGAACGATCGCGCCAGCGTCACCGAATCCTGGCCGGTCATGGCGTCGGCCACCAGCAGGGTTTCAACCGGCCGCGCCACGTCACGGACCGCCGCCGCCTCGGCCATCATCGCGTCATCGATATGCAGGCGGCCAGCGGTATCAAGGATCACCACGTCATAGCCTTCGCGTCGGCCCGTCTCCATCGCCCGCGCGGCAATGCCCGTGGGTTGCTCGCCGAAGATCACCGGCAGGGTCGCGGTTTCCGTCTGCTGACCCAGCACCGCCAGTTGCTGCTGCGCCGCCGGGCGATAGATGTCCAGCGATGCCATCAGCACGCGTTTCCGCTCGCGTTTCTGGAGCCGCATCGCCAGCTTGGCGCAGGTGGTGGTCTTGCCCGAGCCCTGAAGGCCGATCATCAACACGCCCACCGGCGGGTTGCCGGCGAGGTCGAGACCGCCGCCCTCGTCCGGCGCCTCGGCGCCTTCCGGATCACCGCCCAGGATCTCCACCAGATTGTCGTGGACGATCTTGACCACCATCTGGCCCGGCGTGACGCTGCGCAGCACCTCCTGGCCGACGGCGCGTTCGCGCACCCGGGACACAAAGTCCTTGACCACCGGCAGCGCGACGTCGGCCTCCAGCAAGGCGATGCGCACCTCGCGCAGAGCCTCCCCCACATCGCCTTCGTTCAGCGCGCCGCGTTTGCGCAGCCGATCGAAAACCTGCCCCAGTCGTCCGCTCAGTCCGTCGAACACCGCGGAAATCCTGTCATAAGGCGCGTCACGAAACGCAAAAAACCAGTGCGCGAAACTCGCGGACTGGCCGCGTCCCCGTGCCGGGGGACGTCAATACCAAGAGCGGACGTTAGGGCCCGGCCAAAGGCGTGTCAACCGCAGTGCCCAAAGCGCCTATCGGTCGTCAGGATTGACCGGGCGCGGCGGCATACACACATCGTCAAGCATGAAGCTGTCGACCATTGCCGAAGCACTGTCGGGCGCCGGTTTGATGGTGCGCGGTGGCTTTCATCCACTAGCGCAGGACCGGGTACCGGAACCGGCGGGGACCGTGGTCCTGGTGGGAAACGTCGGTCCGGCCATGTGGCGCTCGTTCACCGCGCGCGTCTCGCTCGCCGAGCGCACGGCGCCAGGACATCCGCTGGATGAATGGACCCGCCGAGTCGTTGGTACGGCGGCTAGCGACCTCGGTGCGACCCCCTTGTACCCCTTCGACGGGCCGCCGTACTGGCCGTTTCAGCAGTGGGCCCGGCGGGCGGAACCGGTACACCCGTCGCCCATCGGACCCCTGATCCATCCGCAGTACGGCCTCTGGCACGGCTATCGCGCGGCACTGGTGTTCGCGGAATCCCTGGCGCTGCCGCCCGTCGAACAGGGACCCAGCCCCTGTACGGCATGCGACGAGCGGCCGTGCCTGTCTGCCTGTCCCGTGGACGCGATGACGCCTGACGGTTTTGCCGCCGGGAGGTGCCTCGACCACCTGAACGGCCCCAAGGGCGACGCCTGTCGGGAACTGGCGTGCCTGGCCCGTCGCGCCTGCCCGGTCGGGCGCTCCTACGCCTACGGACCGGAGCAATCGCGCTTCCATATGGACCGCTTCGCGGCCGCACCGCCGTCATTCGACGAGGTCCCGTCGGCAAACCGGTAGACTCCGGCCGCCTCCCGGCCATATCTAGCGGCATGGAGTCCATCCCGTTCACCAAGATGCACGGCCTCGGCAACGACTTCGTGGTCGTCGACGCCCGCCGACAGGCGTTCGCGCCGAATCCGCGCCAGGCTCGCGCCATTGCCGACCGGCGCACGGGGGTCGGGTGTGACCAGCTGATCGTGCTGGAACAGGCCCGCAATAGCCTTGCCGACGTCTTCATGCGCATCCGCAACGCCGACGGCGGCGAGGTGGAGGCATGCGGGAACGCCGCCCGCTGCGTCGCCGAACTGGTGATGCGGGAGACGGGCAATCGTCAGGCGATCATCGAGACGGCGGCCGGGCTGCTGGACGCGGAGGCATCGGACGACGGCATGGTGGCGGTGGACATGGGCCCTGTCCGGTTCGACTGGCGTGACATTCCGCTGTCGTCGCCCGCCGACACGCTGCATCTGGACCTGAATGAGGCGGGCCTGGGCGAAGCGGTCGCGGTGAACGTGGGCAACCCCCATGCCGTGTTCTTTGTCAGCGATGCCGAAGCCGTACGGCTGGGCGAGATCGGCCCGCGCATCGAGCGCCATGCCATGTTCCCCGAATATACCAACGTGGAAACCGCGCAGGTGCTCGGTGAGGATCGGATCCGGCTCAGGGTGTGGGAGCGGGGGGTCGGCATCACCCGCGCGTGCGGCACCGGCGCCTGCGCCGCCGCAGCAGCAGCGCACCGTCGCCGCCTGACCGGCCGCCGCGTCGAGGTGATTCTCGATGGCGGCCCGCTGCGCATCGATCTGTTGCGCGATGGCCACGTGCTGATGACCGGGCCGACGGCCACGAGCTTCGTCGGGACGATGGGCGCGGCGACCCTGACATGAGCGACGCAACCGCCGCGGAACCGCGCGTCATTACGCTCGGCTGTCGGCTCAACGCCTTTGAATCCGAGGTCATCCGCACCGAGGCGACGGCTGCCGGTGTCTCCGACGCCCTCATCGTCAACACCTGCGCCGTCACTTCCGAGGCCGTACGGCAAGCGCGGCAGACTGTCCGACGCCTGCGCCGGCAGCAACCGGACGCGCGCATTGTCGTCACCGGGTGTGCGGCGCAGCTTCACGCCGACGCATTCGCGGCGATGCCGGAAGTGGACCGGGTCCTCGGCAACGCCGAGAAGCTGGACCGCCGGTCCTGGGCCGACGATGGCGCACCCATAGCGGTGGCCGACATCATGAGCGTGCGGGAGACCGCCGGGCACCTCGTGGCCGGTTTCGACGGCCGCACCCGCGCCTTCGTTCAGGTGCAGCAGGGCTGCGATCACCGGTGCACCTTCTGCATCATCCCATTCGCCCGCGGCCCTAATCGCAGTGTTCCGCCCGACCGCGTGGTGGATCAGGTGCGCATGCTGGTGGCCAACGGCTATGCGGAGGTGGTGCTGACCGGCGTCGACGTCTGTTCCTACGGCGATGACCTGCCCGACCGGCCGCGGCTCGGTCAGGTCGCGCGACGCATCCTCGCCGAGGTGCCGGAGCTTCGCCGGCTGCGGCTGACTTCCCTCGACCCGGCTGCCATCGACGAGGACCTGTTCTGCCTGCTGGCCGAGGAAGAACGGCTGATGCCGCACCTGCACCTCAGCCTACAAGCCGGCGATGATACGATCCTCAAGCGGATGAAGCGGCGCCACAGCCGGGCCGTTGCCGCCGGCGTGGCCGAGCGGGCACGGCGGGTGCGACCCGATGTGGTGCTGGGTGCCGACCTGATCGCCGGCTTTCCCACCGAGACCGAGGCCATGTTTGCCAACACGCTGGCGGCCGTCGACGATCTCGGCCTGACCTTTCTGCACGTGTTTCCGTTTTCGCCGCGGCCGTCGACACCGGCGGCGCGGATGCCGCAGGTTCCTGCCGCCACCCGCAAAGCCCGTGCCGCACGACTGCGACGCGCCGGCGACGCGGCGCAAAAACGCGACTTCACCGCCCGCGTCGGCACCGATACGGACGTATTGGTGGAGGACGGGCGAACCGGACGCACGCCCCATTACGCCCCTCTGCGCATGGATGCCGATGCCGCCCCCGGCGCCGTCGTTGCGGTGCGCGTTACAGGGACACGCGACGACCATCTCATCGGAACCGCAGTATCGTGACGGATGCGACGACTACCGAGACGGAGAACACGGCCGGCTGGCTTACCCGCTTGCGCGAAGCCCTTCGGCGGTCGTCGCAGCGGCTGTCGGATGGCATCGCCGACCTGTTCACCCGGCGCCGCCTGGATGATGAAGCGTTGGAGGAGCTAGAGGAACTGCTGATCACCGCCGACCTCGGCGCACCCACCGCAGCCAAGCTCGTCGCCAGTCTGGCCAAGACCCGTTTCGACCAGGAGATATCTCCTGAAGAAGTGCGGGCGGCTTTGGCCGCGGAAATCGCCGAACTGCTGCGGCCGGTCGCCCAGACCATCAGCATTCATCAGGCCCACAAGCCGCACGTGATCCTGGTTTGCGGTGTCAACGGCAGCGGCAAGACGACCACCATCGCCAAGCTGGCGGGGCTGTTCCGAAGCGTGGGCTTCAACACCGTACTGGCCGCCGGCGATACCTTCCGTGCCGCTGCCATCGAGCAGTTGAAGGTGTGGGGAGAGCGTGCGGAGTGCCCGGTGATCTCTCGACCCATCGGCTCCGATGCCGCGGGCCTGGTATTCGAGGCCCTGGAAATCGCCCGCGCGCAGCGCGCTGATGTGCTGCTGATCGATACCGCCGGACGGCTGCACAACAAGGCCGATCTGATGGCCGAATTGCAGAAGATCATCCGGGTGATCAAGAAGCTGGAACCGTCGGCGCCGCACGACACGCTGCTGGTGCTGGACGCCACAGTGGGGCAGAACGCCCACAGCCAAGCGGAAGCCTTCCGCTCCATGGTGGACGTCACCGGCTTGGTGATGACCAAGCTGGACGGCACGGCGAAGGGCGGGGTGATGGTGGCGCTGGCCGAACGCTTCGGCCTGCCCGTGCACGCCGTCGGCGTCGGCGAACGCTTTGAAGACATGCGCCCCTTCGATGCCCGCGCCTTCGCCAACGGCCTGATGGGACTAGAGGATTGAGCGATAGACCGCCGTTAGGTGACCGTTTTCCAATCGCTTAAGCCCCGAATTTAGAAATACCCCAAACTTTGAAACAATTGAAACCGGGCCGTCGGCCCGAAGACATCGGGCTGAAACCGTCGCCTCCTACGGTTGACGATACGTTCGCAGCGTCACGAACACCGGATCAACGAAGGAGGACCGGCCAATGACCCAGCCGCTGTTCATTGGAGCCGCTGCCATCGGCGCGGCCGTGATCGCGGCGATGGTGCTCGAAAGCGACCCGCAGGCGAGCGCCGCCCCAGCCATCATTGACATGACCACTGCCGCAGTTGACGACACCGGAGCCCTTCCCGATGTGCTCGACCCCATTGATCCTTTAACGCAGGACCGCGGTCAGTGCAGCGGGCCGTCCTTGGGACCGTTGCAATCGCTGATGCACCTGGTTTCGACAGCGCCTGCGGCCTCGCCGCGATCCGGCAACAACGGCGATTCACCTCTATCGCGGGGAGCCGGCGATCGCACCTTCCCGGTGACCACCGACAGTCCGCGGGCTCAGCAGTACTTCGACCAGGGTCTCCAGTTCACTTACGCGTTCAACCACGCGGCCGCGGTGCGGTCGTTCCGCAATGCGCAGGCGCTCGATCCCGAATGCGCCATGTGCTACTGGGGCGAGGCGCTGGTGATGGGCCCGAACATCAATGCTCCGATGACCGAGGCCGCCGTAGCCCCGGCCTATGCGGCGGTCTCCCAGGCCGTCGCCCTCAGCGACCGCACCACTACTCGCGAACGGATGCTCATCTCCGCCCTGGCCCGACGCTATGCGCCGCAGCCCACCGGGAACCGTTCGGCCTTGGACCGGGCCTACGCCGAGGCGATGGCGACAGCGGCCCACCGATTCCCCGATGACCCGGACATCGCCGTTCTCTACGCCAAAGCGCTGGTAGGTCTGCAAGCCTGGGACTACTGGGAATCCGATTTCGCCACGCCCAAGGGAAGCACGGCGGAAATCATCGCCACGTTGGAAAGCGTGCTCGCCCGCGACCCCGACCACCCCGCCGCCCGACACCTCTACGTCCATATCGTCGGGACATCGAAGACCCCGGAGCAGGCGGAGCCCTACGTCGACCGCCTCTAGCATCCGCTAGAGGGTTCTTCAGCAGCCTGCTGGCCCGAACGTCTCACCAGGGTCGACGTCAATATCGCGGGCCCGGTTGCCGTCTTCCGACTCGCCGCGAGGGCAGCAATCGGGCTTTTCTTTCACAGACATTTGTGTGTCTGTGATGCCGCGGGAACGGTGGGAACCGTCATACTCAAGGTGGGTTCAACCTCCGCGCTCCACGGGTGTCGGAATCGGTTTCGGTCATGCGGCAGGCCATATCGAGCTTCATCTTCGGCGATTCGGTAGAGCGCAAGCTGCCGGAGCGCGTGCTCCGCGCCATCCACGAACAGCAGGAACAGGGTGAGATCCTCATCGGCTGGGTGCAGCTCGCCCTGGTGATCTTCTTCCTCGCCCTCTACACCATCGCGCCGAAGACCTCGGAAGGCACCCCCTTCTCGCCGGTGCCATATGCCTTGGCGCTGTACTTCTTGTTCACGGTCATGCACCTGTTTCTCGCCTATCGCTTGGAGTTGCCGGCGTGGTTCCTGATGGGCTCGGTGATCATCGACATGACGCTGCTGATGGTGCTCATGTGGAGCTTCCATCTGCAGTACGGGCAGCCGGCGCCGTTTTATCTCAAGGCGCCGACGTTGCTGTATGTGTTCATCTTCATCTCTATTCGCGCGCTGCGCTTCGAACCCACGTACGTGGTCGCCGCGGGAATCGCCGCGGCGATCGGCTGGACGGCGCTCGTCGGCTATGCCATCCGCGTGATGCCCACGGAGCATGAGGTGATCACCCGCGACTACGTTCTCTACCTCACCTCCAACCGGGTCTTGATCGGCGCTGAGATCGACAAGGTGATCTCCATCCTGCTGGTGACGACCGTGCTGGCGGTCGCACTAGTGCGGGCGCGACGGCTGCTGACCCGATCCATCGCGGCAGGCACCGCGGCAGAGGACCTTTCCCGCTTCGTCTCGCCGGAGATCGCCGACCAGATCACCGGCGCCGATCGCGACATTCAGCCGGGCGACGGCGAGGTGAAGGTGGCGAGCGTGCTGTTCTGCGATATCGAAGGGTTTTCCGGCATCTCGGAGCGGTTGTCGCCGGATCGCCTGATTCAGACGCTGAACGACTACTTCGCCGCCATGTCGGAAGTTATCGACCGTCATGGCGGAGTGATCACCCAATATGCCGGCGACGCCATGATGATCACCTTCAATGCGGCGAAATCCGATCCCGACCACGCCGCCAACGCGCTTCGGACAGCCATCGGCATTCGCGACACGGCTGAATCAAGGCGTTTCGGCGATGGGGTGGTGATGCGCACGCGTGTCGGCGTCAACACCGGCGAACTGATTTCCGGCGCCGTTGGCACGTCGGAGCGACTGCTGTTCACAGCCCACGGCGACGAGGTCAACGTGGCGGCGCGGCTGGAACAGCTGAACAAGGACTACGGCACGTACATCCTGGCGTCGCAACCGACGGTACGCGCCGCCGGCCCGGAGTTCGCTTGCCAGCCCATCGGCGTGGTGCCGGTGCGCGGGCGGGCGGCGCCGGTGACCGTCTACACGGTGGAAAGCGGACGATTGGCGCTCACCGATGGCGGTACGGATGGACCGGTGCCGAGCCTCCCGCCGTCCTCATGAGCAAAGGTCCGGTCATCGGCGGCCGGAAGCGACCTCAAACCGAAATGTTCAAGTAGTAGCCGCGCGGCACGTCCTGGCGCAGCGGACCGTTCCCCTCCAGGCTCTTGCGGAGGCGCGTCAGGGCGGCGTTGTTCTCCGGCGTGTCGGTGCCACCGCCGACGGCCGCCCGGGCCTGAACCTCGCGGGCGGTACGGTAGCCGCGCGGCGCGGCGTGGCTATCAGCACCACCAACGGCAACGGAAGATGGGGTCGTGATCTCGGGCATCCCGGCGATGGTCGATGACAACCCTTAAGGTATCGTCAATGCGGCCGGTGATTTCACCACTTGCGGGTACCCGGCGCTCAGCGCTGGGAATCGGCCTCGTCCGCGGTCTGAAACCATGGCCCGCCGCCGGTCCGGAAGCGATCCAACGCCCAGCTCACCGATGGAAACGCCAGGTCGTCCCAAGGGATCCGCTCCCAGGTGAACAGTTCCACGTCCAGGCTCTCTTCTCCAGGCGCGAACTCCGCCGCCGTCATCCGTGCCTGATAGATCATCTGGACCTGGCTGATACGGGGAATCTCGTAGATCCCGATCAGCGACTCCACCTCTACCCGGGCGCGGGCTTCTTCCCACACCTCGCGCGCGACGCCGGCGGTCGTGGTCTCGCCCAGCTCCATGAAACCGGCGGGGATGGTCCACAGGCCCACGCGGGGGGGCGATGGCGCGCCGGCACAACAGCACTTGGTCCTGCCAGCAGCAGACCGCCCCGACCACCACCTTCGGGTTTTCATACTCGATATAGCCGCAGTCAGGGCAGACCCGCCGCAGCCGGTTGTCCCCTTCCGGTACGGTCTCGACAGTGGGTCCGGCGCCCGGCGTGCGCTGCATTCGCGAAGTTTGGCGCGCCGGGCCCGTTCAGGCAAGCCGATGCGCGTGGCTCAGGCGCGAAGCACCGCCACGCCCGGAAGGACCTTGCCTTCCATCCATTCGAGGAACGCCCCACCCGCCGTGGAAACATAGGAGAAGTCGCCGCCGACCCCGGCGTGTGCCAGTGCCGCCACCGTATCGCCGCCACCGGCGACACTGACGAGACTGCCGGCCTTGGTCAGCTTCGCAGCCTCCTGGGCAACCGCATTGGTCGCCACGTCGAAGGGCGGGACCTCGAACGCACCCAGCGGACCATTCCACAGGATCGTCTTGCAGTCGGCGAGGCGGGCGTTGAGATCGGCGATGGACTGCGGGCCCACGTCGAGAATCATCCTGTCGGCCGCCACCGCATCCAGCGCCACGGTGTCCGCCTGCTGTCCCTCGGCGAAGGCTTCCGCCACCACCAGGTCCTTGGGCAGCACGATGTCGCAGCCCGCGGTCTGGGCCTGAGCCATGATTTGCCGGGCACTCTCCGCCATGTCGTGTTCGCACAGCGACTTGCCCACGTCGATCCCTTTCGCGTGGAGGAACGTGTTGGCCATGGCGCCGCCGATGATCAACTGATCCACCTTGCCGACGAGATGGCCCAGGACGTCCAGCTTGGTGGAGATCTTCGCGCCACCGACCACCGCCGCCACCGGGTGCTTGGGGTCCTCCAAAGCCGCCTCCAGCGCCTCCAGCTCCGCCTGCATCAGCCGCCCGGCGGCCGACGGCAGGATCTTCGCCAGCGCCTCCACCGACGCATGCGCCCGGTGCGAGCAGGAAAAGGCGTCGGAGATCAGGATGTCGCCGTTCTCCGCCAGCTGGCGGGCGAAGGCCTCGTCGTTCTTCTCCTCCTCGCCATAGAAGCGAACGTTCTCCAGCATCGCCAAGTCGCCGTCGTTCATGGCGTTGACCACGGCGGCGGCGTCGGGACCGATGCAATCACTGGCGAACGCCACCGGCTTGCCGGCGATGGAGGCCAGGGCATCAGCCACCGGCTTCAGGGTGAAGTCCAGGTTCTTCTGACCCTTCGGACGCCCCAGATGGCTCAGTACGATGACTTTGGCGCCCTTGCCGGCCAACTCCATCAGCGTCGGGACCGTACGGTCGATGCGGGTGGTGTTGGTGACCTTCCCCTCCTTCATCGGCACGTTGAGGTCGGCGCGAACCAGTACGCGCTTGCCCGCGACGTCGAGTTGATCGATGGTCCTGAAAGTGGTCATGGCGTTGTGGCCTCTCCCCAAAAAAGCTTCTTCCGTGGCGAAATCGGTTGCCGGCGTTACCGCAGTGGCGCTGAGGGACCGCCGGCAGCGGGCGTCGCCTCATGATCACGCACCGTACTTGCTGCGCCCCTAAGGTCTTGCGCCCCGTCGTTCCGAAGTTCCGTTGCTGATCCCCTCACGATGCCGCGGCCGCGGCCGGGTCGTTGGCAATCGTCCTGACAGTGAGCCAGACTATTAATAAGATGCTGCCGCCCCGCGCAACCCCAGCGGCCCGCCGACACCAAAGATTCACGCCGAGGCGGTTGCGGACTCCGAAATCGCGGAAGATTGATCCGCAGCCGTAGCGCTCGCCTGACGACCGGCGGTGAAGGCTGCCTGGTTGGCCTCCGCCAGCGCCGGCTTGCGGGTCCTGAATCGGTCCATCAGCACGTTTTCTAGGACGCCGGGTTCCAATGGCAGATAGGCCGCCGCCGCCCCCAGCATCACCGTGTTGCCGAGCCTCAAGTCACCGACCTCCTTCGCCAGCGCGCCGGCATCCAGGGCGATGACCCGAACTCCGGTGTCGCGGATGGTCTGAATCGGATCGGTGGGGTACTCGAACAGGCCGATGGAAACGATCGGCGGCACCAACCGCATGGTATTGACGACCGCGACGCCATCTGGACGAACCTCTGCACACCAGCGCGCCGACTCCGCCGGCTCGAAGCCGATCATCACATGAACCTCGCCGGCCGGAATCGACGGCGAGCGGACCTTCCGCCCGAAGCGCACATGGGAGGTCACCACGCCGCCCCGCTGAGCCATGCCCGCGACTTCCGTTTTCTTCACGTCATGGCCGCAGGCGAGCGCCGCCTGGGCGATGATTTCCGATGCCGTCATCACGCCCTGACCGCCGGTGCCTACCACCATGATATTGGCGATGCCGTCCACGGCGACGCTCATGAGGCACCCACCTCGGTTCCGGCTGCCGCCACCGGTCGTGCCGGGACGATGGCATCGGACCCGCAGGTCACTTCACAAAGACCGCAGCCGGTGCAGGCCGCGGTGTCGATGGTCACCCACTTGAGGTCCTTGGTACGGCCGCTGGCCTTGACCTCCGTGCCGGTACGGGTGACGTGAATCGCCGGGCAGCCCACGTCCAGACAATTGGTACAGCCGGTGCAGTTGTCCTCGATAACCCGGAACGGAGGCTGCTTGGCGAACTGGTCGATCAGGGTGCACGGCTGATTGGTGATCAGCACCGACGGTTCGGCGATGCCCACCTCTTCCTTCAGCGCCCGATAGAAGCTCGGCATCTCATAAGGATCCACCACGCGGATCCGCTCGTGTTTGACGCCCAGCGCCTCCACCAGCTTGGCGAAATCCACCCTCGGCGCCTCGCCACCGACGATGTCGCGGCCAGTGCCGGCGTGGTCCTGGCCGCCGGTCATCGCCGTGGCACTGTTGTCGAGCAGCAGGATGGTGACGTTGCCGCGGTTGTAGGTGATCTCCAGCATTCCCTGCATTCCCATGTGCAGGAAGGTCGAATCGCCGATCACCCCGATGATCGCCTCATCGTTCTCCTCGCCGCGCGCCAAGTCCATGCCCAGCGCCATGGACGCGCCCATGCAGGTGGTGGTGTCCAAGGCGTTCCACGGATGCCCGGCGCCCAGCGTGTAGCAGCCGATATCGCCCACCAGTCGCGCCTTGCGAGTCAACTTTGCCAGGCAATAGTAGACCGGCAGGTGCGGGCAGCCCGTGCACATGGTCGGCGGCCGCGGGAAGATGGCGGCGGGGTCCGGGCGGTCGTCGGTGACGGGCTCGCCCAACAATCCGCCAATGGCGGCGCGGATGACCGCCGGGGCCAACTCGCCGGAACGGGGCAGTACGTCCTTGCCGTGCACCTCCAGGCCGGCGGCGCGCAATTCGGTTTCCACCAGCGGCTCGGTCTCCTCCACCACCACCAACCGTTCAACCCCGGCGGCGAAGCGGCGGATGGCCTTCACCGGCAGCGGGTGGCTGAGACCCAGCTTGAACACCGGGGAGTTTGGAAAGACCTCGAGCAGGTTCATGTACGCCGGCCCCGAGGTGATAAACCCGACCCGCCGGTCGGCACCGTCTTCGGCCCGGTTCAGGGGCGAAGACTCGGCCTCTGCTCGCAATGTGGCGTCGCGGTCGAGCATCACCTGCTGCCGGTTGCGGGCATTCGCCGGCACCAGCACCCAGCGCCGTGGATCACGATTGAAGCCGCGCCGCTGCCGTTCCGCGCGCTCGCCGATGTCAACCCGGGTCTTGACGTGACACACCCGCGTGGTCAGCCGCACCAGCACCGGGCATTCGAACCGTTCCGACAGCTCGAAAGCCGCCTTCACCATCTCCAGCGCCTCGGCCGAGTCCGACGGTTCCAACATGGGCAGATGGCCGAACCGACCCCAGTAGCGGCTGTCCTGTTCGTTCTGCGACGAGGAGAAGCCCACATCATCGGCGATGGCGATCACCAGGCCGCCGATCACCCCGGCCAGCGTCTGCGACATCAGAGCGTCGGCTGCCACGTTGACGCCCACGTGCTTCATTGCCACCAGTGCCCGGGCGCCGGACACGGCGGCGCCGCTGGACACCTCCAGCGACACCTTCTCGTTGATGGACCAGTGGGTGTGGACGTCCGGATAGGTGGACAGGACCTCGAGGATCTCCGTCGATGGTGTTCCCGGATAGGCCACGCCGATATGCACCCCGGCTTCCCAGGCGCCACGGGCGACGGCTTCGTTTCCCGACAGCAGCGTCGAGGATGCAGGCTCGGTCTTGGCAGCGACGGTCACGCGATTCCTCCCGTCAGTCAGTCACTGGACGTCCGGCATGCCGAGCGCTTCCCCACCGCCCCGTTTCTGCCGCGGGTTCGATGTCGCCCGTTACGCCGAAGGTGGAGGAAAACCCCAAACCGGTGACGGTGTAAACCCGTGATTTGGTAACCGGTCCCGAGGCCGTGAACGGGGAGGCTCTGGAAAACACCGTTTGAGGCCGCTATGTATCGAGGTCGCCGATCGCCCGACGCGGACTGCGCGGGAGGACATGCATCGTTTCGCCAATCCCAACCGGTTTCTGAAGCTCGCCCGTATCCTTAACCCCTGGCTGGCGTGGGCGACGGCCGTGTTGCTGGGCGTCGGTCTCTATTGGGCGCTGGTCGTCTCACCCCCCGACTACCAGCAAGGCGAAAGCGTGCGGATCATGTACGTCCACGTGCCGTCGGCGTGGATGGCCTTGTTCTGTTACGTGTCCATGGCCGCCGCGGCGGCGGTGGGACTGATCTGGAAGCACCCACTGGCGGACCTGGCGGCCAAGGCAACGGCACCCATCGGCGCCTGTTTCACCTTCCTGGCGCTGCTCACCGGCTCGCTCTGGGGCAAACCCATGTGGGGAACCTGGTGGGTCTGGGATGCGCGGCTGACCTCGGTTCTGGTGCTGTTTTTCCTCTACCTTGGGTTCATCGCCTTGAACGGCGCCTTCGACGATCCCCGACGCGGCGCCCGGGCCTCATCGATCCTTGTCCTCGTCGGCGTGGTCAACGTACCGATCATCAAGTTCTCCGTCGACTGGTGGAACACCCTCCACCAGCCGGCCAGCGTCGTCCGCCTGGACGGGCCGGCGATCCATCCGGACATGTTATGGCCGCTATTGCTGATGGCGGCCGGATTCACGACCTACTATCTGTGGGTGCTGATGCTGCGGCTGCGCGGCGAAATCGTCGCCGGCAAGGTGCGCGCACTGCGTCTCAGGCAGGTGCACGGCTGAGCGGATTGACGATGGGCGATTGGTCACAATTTGTGGAGATGGGCGGGTACGGCGCGTTCGTTTGGCCTTCGTTCGCGATCACCGCGGCGGTCCTGGTGGGCCTCCTGTGGGCCAGCGTTCGCGAGCTGCGGTCGCAGGAGGCGGCACTGAATGCGCTGCGCGACTCCGCAGACACCCCAGCGGAGGGCGTACGCCAATGAAGCTCAAGCATCGGCGACTGGTGTTCGTCGCCGTCGGGCTGGCGTTGCTGGGCGTCGCGGTGGGTCTGGTGTTGAACGCCTTCGACGAAGCGATCGTGTTCTTCCGTTCGCCCACCGAGTTAGTGGAAACACCGGCGCTGGCTACCGGCCGGCTTAGGATCGGCGGATTGGTGGAGGACGGCAGCGTCGAGAAAGGCGACGGCGCCACCGTTACCTTCCGCATCACCGATTTGGCGAACGTGGTGCCGGTATCATACACCGGCATCCTTCCGGATCTGTTCCGCGAGGGCCAGGGCGTGGTGGCCGAGGGTCGCATGGAGTCTGGAGTGTTCGTCGCCGACTCGGTGCTGGCCAAGCACGACGAGAACTACATGCCGCCGGAAGTGGCCGAGGCGCTGAAGCAATCGGGTGAGTGGCGCGGCGACGACGCCGATGCCACGCCGGAGAACCGGCAATGATCGTCGAGCTGGGACATTTCGCGCTGATCCTGGCGGTGGCGGTGGCGCTGTTGCAGGGCACGCTGCCAATGGTCGGCGCGGCGCGCAATGTGGTGACGTGGATGGACATGTCGCGGCCGGCGGCGCTGGCGCAGGCGTTCCTGGTGGCGTTGTCGTTCGGCTGCTTGATGTACGCCTATGTGACCTCGGACTTCTCCGTGCTCAACGTGGCGCAGAACTCTCATTCGGCCAAACCGATGCTGTACAAGGTGGCCGGCACCTGGGGCAACCACGAAGGCTCGATGCTCCTGTGGGTGCTGATCCTGGCGGTGTTCGGCGCCGCCGTCGGCGGCTTCGGCAGCAACCTGCCGCCCGGCCTCCGGGCACGGGTGTTGGGTGTCCAGGCTTGGATCGCCATCGGCTTCTATCTGTTCATCCTGTTGACGTCCAACCCCTTCGCCCGGCTGCTGCCGGCGCCGGTGGACGGCCGCGGGCTCAATCCGCTGTTGCAGGACCCGGGTCTGGCCTTCCATCCGCCGTTCCTCTACCTCGGCTATGTCGGGTTCTCGATGGCGTTCTCGTTCTCCGTGGCGGCGCTGATCGAGGGTCGGGTGGACGCCGCCTGGGCGCGGTGGGTCCGGCCATGGACGCTGGCTGCCTGGGCGTTCCTGACCGTCGGCATCGCGCTGGGCTCGTGGTGGGCATACTACGAGCTGGGCTGGGGCGGATGGTGGTTCTGGGACCCGGTGGAGAACGCCTCGCTGATGCCATGGCTGGCGGGAACCGCGCTGCTGCACTCCGCGGTGGTGGTTGAGAAGCGCGACGCGCTGAAGGGATGGACCGTGTTCCTCGCCATCGTCACCTTCGGCCTCAGCCTGCTGGGCACGTTCCTGGTGCGCTCCGGCGTGCTTACCTCGGTCCACGCCTTCGCCACCGACCCCACGCGCGGCGTATTCATTCTCGGGCTGCTGATCATCGTCATCGGCGGCTCGCTGGCGCTGTTCGCCTGGCGGGGACCGCAGCTCCGCGGTGGCGGCCTGTTCCAGCCCATTTCGCGCGAGGGCGCGCTGCTGCTCAACAACCTGCTGCTGGGCACGGCGACGGCAACGGTGCTGCTGGGCACCCTCTATCCGCTGTTCGTCGAGGCCGTGGACGGCGGCAAGATCTCCGTTGGTCCGCAGTTCTTCAACGCAGTGTTCATTCCGCTGATGACGCCACTCGTCGTTGCCATGGCCATCGGCCCGTTGCTGGCATGGAAGCGGGGCGACGTAGGAGCCGCCCTACATCGGCTATGGGTCGCCGGCGCTGCCGCGGTGGCGGCAGTGGCCGTGATCTGGGCGATCGTCCATTCGGCATCGCTGGTGGGACTGCTGGGCATGGCGCTATCGGCGTGGCTGCTGGTGGGAACGCTGGCGGAACTGGCCGAACGGGCGCGGCTGTTCCGCGCACCGGCGGCAGAAAGCCTGCGGCGCCTCGCCGGCCTGCCGCGCACCGCCTGGGGCATGACGCTGGCCCATGCGGGACTCGCCGTCGCCATCGCTGGGATGACTGGCGCCGGCGTGTGGAAGATGGAGGATATCCGGGTCATGGCGCCGGGCGAAACGGCGCGGATCGCCGGCTACGACGTGACCTTCGAGGGCGCACGCCCGGTCCTCGGTCCCAACTACCAAGCGGTGCGCGGCGAATTCGCCATCGCCCGCGACGGCCGGCCGGTGACACGGATGGCGCCGGAACGCCGCGACTTCCCCGTGGAACGCCAGCAGACCACCGAAGCATCCATCCACAGTACCGTGGCCGGCGACCTTTACGTGGTCATTGGCGAAGGCCAGGCAGACGGACGGTCATTCGTGGCACGCCTGTACTTCAACCCCATGGTCCCCTGGATCTGGGCCGGCGCGGCGCTCATGGTGCTGGGCGGCACGGTCAGCCTCACCGATCGCCGGCATCGGGTGGGAGCGCCGACGCGGAGGGCAGCCGCCCGTCCGGGGACCATGGCGCCAGCCGTGCCGCGGGCGTGACCTGTCGCCCGTATCGCACCGGGATCGAGCAACCATGAGCCAGTCCTCCCCGTCGCCGTCCGCCACCGACCTCCCGGTCGCCTCCGATCCGCCACCTGCAGGTGGCGGTTGGCGACGGCTGATTTTCGCGGTGCCGCTACTGGCGTTCCTGGCGATGGCCGTCTACTTCTGGATTGGTCTCGGCCGCGACCCCCACGTGGTGCCGTCGGTGCTGATCGACCAGCCAGTGCCGCCGCTGGCGCTGGCGGCCATCCCCGGTCGCGATGCGGGATTGACCACCGAAGATCTGCGGGGCCGGGTGTCGCTGCTCAACGTCTTCGGGTCGTGGTGCGTCGCCTGCCTGCAGGAGCATCCGCTGCTAATGCAGTTGAAAGCGCAAGGGGTGGTGCCGATCCATGGGATCGACTGGCGCGAACCAACCCCTGACGCCGGCACGCGATGGCTGGCTCGCCACGGTGATCCCTACACGCTGATCGGCGCCGACCCCGAAAGCAAGGCAGCCATCGCGCTGGGCGTTACCGGCGCGCCGGAGACCTTCGTCGTCGATGCCCAGGGGGTTATTCGCTACAAGCATATCGGCCCGATTACGCCGACCGTGTGGGAGGAGACGCTATGGCCCATCGTCCGGTCGCTGGAAGGGCAATGACCCGACGACGGCGAAGCGCCCTCGCGTCGGCTTGTTGGCTGGCGTCGACTCTTTGGCTCGCCGGCGGCGCCGCCGCGGTGGAGCCCGACGAGGTCCTGGCCGATCCGGCGATGGAGGAGAGGGCGCGCGAGATCAGCCGCGATCTGCGATGCCTGGTGTGCCAGAACCAGTCCATCGACGACTCCGACGCCGAGTTGGCCCGTGATCTGCGGGTCCTGGTGCGCGAGCGGCTAGTGGCCGGCGACAGCGACAGTCAGGTGATCGACTATGTGGTGTCGCGCTACGGCGACTTCGTGCTGCTCAGGCCGCCGTTCAAGGCGACCACTTACGCGCTTTGGTTCGGTCCGGCAGCCGTCCTGGTGATCGGTGGGGCGGCAGTGTTGCTGTTCTATCGGCGGCGACGAACGAGCCCGGCGGCAGCCGACGGCCCGCTTACGGAGGATGAACAGCGGCGCCTAGCGGCACTGACCAAACACGATGACGGCTAATGGCACGAGGCCGGCATCACAGTCACTCATATGACCGAACGTCGTCGATGACCTTGCCATCGTTGGGAAGGGTCCCCGGCGCACACAACGTCACCTGACCCCGCAGCTTGCAGATCGCCTGCACCGAGTCCTCGATGGCCGCGGCGTTGGCCGCCTCGGTCTCGCAGTGCAGGGTTATCACATCGGCGCCACCTTCACGATCCACCACCAGCCGCGCGCGCAGCACCTCCGGATGGTTGCGGACGATCTCAGCAATCTGGCTGGGGTGGACGAACATGCCCTTGACCTTCGTGGTCTGGTCGGCGCGGCCGAGCCAGCCCTTGAGCCGCAGGTTGGTCCGGCCGCACGGGCTGGTGCCCGGCAACACCGCCGACAGGTCGCCGGTGGCAAAGCGGATCAGCGGATAGTCACGGGCGAAGGAGGTTACTACCACCTCGCCCACCTCGCCCGGCGCCACCGGATCCCCGGTGCCGGGGCGGACCACCTCGACGATCACCCCTTCATCGGCGATCAGTCCCTCCATCGCCGACGATTCATAGGCGATCAGCCCCAAATCGGCGGTGCCGTACCACTGCAGCACCTGCACGCCGAAGTCGCCGATCTCCGCTCGCAGGCTGGGCGGGAGGGCCTCGCCGGCTACCGTAGCGCACCGCAGGCTGGATAGGTCGGCACCGGCTTCGCGTCCCTTCTCAAGCAGGACCTTCAGAAACGACGGCGTGCCCGCATAGGCCGCAGGGCGGACGTCCTGAATCGCCCGGATCTGCAGTTCAGTGTTGCCGGTGCCGGCCGGGAACACCGCACAGCCGATGGCATGGGCGCCGGTCTCGATCATCGCCCCGGCCGGCGTGAAGTGATAGGCGAAGGTGTTATGGACAATGTCGCCGGCGCGGATGCCGGCGGCGTACAGCGCCCGCCCGGTCCGCCAGGAATCGCGACCGAATCTTTCTACGTCATAGATCGGTCCGGGGGATTGGAAGATCCGCGCCAGTTCGCCGGGCGCCCGCGCGGCCAGACCTCCGAAGGGCGGATTCTGCGTCTGCATGGCGGTGAGGTCGGATTTTCGCGTCAACGGCAGCTGCGCCAGGGCCGCGCGAGATGTCACGTCGTCGGCCTTGGTTGCCATCAACGCCCGGGCGTAGAAGGGCGCGTTGGACTTGGCGTGGGCGATCTGCGCTGGCAGGGCAGCGAACAGAGCGGCTTCGCGCGCATCGGGATCGCGGGTCTCCAGGTCGTCGAAATGATCCGTCATCGGTGCCGCGTCCGCTCCGTTCGTGATGGTCTCTGCTGATGAGCCCGGTCTTCACCGGTCCGTCGTCCGTATCACAGCCAGCGTTTGCGCCGTTTGTAGGACTTCAGGTTCTTGAAAGAACGACGTTCCTCGCCGCCGCCCCCCAGGTAGAACTCCTTCACGTCCTCGTTGTTGGCCAGCTCATCCGCCGTGCCATCGAGGACGATCTTACCGGATTCCATGATGTAGCCGTAGTCCGCCGCCTTCAACGCCATGCGCGCGTTCTGCTCCACCAACAGCATGGTAATTCCAAGCTCGCGGTTGAGGCGGCGGATGATGCCGAACACCTCCTTCACCAGCAACGGCGACAGGCCCATGGACGGCTCGTCCAGCAGCACCATCTTCGGCCGCGCCATCAGCGCCCGGCCAATGGCCAGCATTTGCTGCTCGCCGCCGGACAGGTAGCCGGCGAGGCCCGTCCGTTCGCGCAGCCGCGGAAAATAGCCGAACACGCGTTCGATATCGTCGCCGATTTCCGAATCGGTGCGGGTGTACGCGCCGAGCCGCAGATTCTCTACCACCTTCATATCCTCGACCACGCGCCGGCCTTCCATCACCTGAAAGACGCCGCGGCGAACGATCTTCTCCGGCATCAGGTGGTTGATGCGCTTCCCGCCGAGGCGCACGTCGCCGCGGGTAACTTCGCCGTCTTCGGTTTTCAGCAGGCCCGAGATGGCCTTGAGCGTCGTCGACTTTCCGGCTCCGTTGGGGCCCAGCAGGGTGACCAGCGCGCCCTCCGGTACGTCCAGACTGACGCCGCGCAGCACCAGGATCACGTCGTCGTAGACCACTTCGATGTTATTGACGACGAGCAGCGGTTCGGCCGCCTCGGCTGCCGGCGCAGCGGATTCGGCGGCTGAGGACTGAGCGGTCATGGTGAGGCCCTCCGTGGTGGTGGCACGGCCGACCCCGATCGAGGACCGGCCGTGCAACTCACCCCTGAGATCAGTAGCCGACCCAGTCGGCGCGGCGCGGCAGCTCAACGGTGGCGATGGGCTCGATCTTAATGTCGCCGCCGTTGTAGTTGCCCTTGTATACGGATACCACGGTGGTGCCGCGGTGGTCCTCCGGCGTCCACGTGGACGGCAGGCAGACGCCCTCCAGCCCCTTCGGCACCCAGTTCTTGCGGGCGTACATGCCCTTCTTGATGTTGGGGCCGGTAATGCCGCCGTTGTCGGCCGCCCACTCCATGGCTTCCTTCATATAGAAGGCGGAGCACACGCCACGCACATAGTGATGGGTGCGGAATTCCTTGCCCTCCGGATCGGACATCCGTGACACCGCCTCCACCAGCTTCATGCCGGGAACGTCGGCGCCGTAGAACGACGAGGCAGCCACAAACACATAGTCCTTCGCGGCATCGCCGGCGGCCTGGATGGTCAACCGGTCACCGCCCCAGATGTTGGCCATGAACTGAACATCGGTGCCGACGGTGCCGCACGACTTTAGCAGCGACACCACCGAGCCGCCGAGGTTGGCGACGTACGCATAGTTGGCACCGGAGTCCTTGATGCTGAGGCACTGGGCCTTGAAGTCGCCGGGCTTCATCGACACCACGACCGGCGGCAGGACGTCGAAGCCGAGCTCCTCCGCGTATTCGGCACAGGCCTGCTTCGGCGCGTTGGGATAGGGATGGTTGTCGCCCACGTGGACGAACTTCGGCTGGCCACTGCCGTTCATCGCCTTCCAGTCGTCACGCGCCCATTGCGCCAACGCCCGGCAACCGTCGGAATAGCTGGGCCCGTAGAAGAAGTTGTAGGGCGCCGGCTTGGTGGTCTTGGGGTTCTTTCCTGTCGGATCGGTCAGGTGGCCCGAATAGGACGCCGACCAGACCGGCACTTTATCCTTGGCGACGAAGCTGATCAGGGCTTCGGTATCGCCGGTGCCCCAACCCTGCATGGCGATCATGTCGTTGCGCGCGCGCCATTTCTTATACTGGGCAATGGCCTGTGGCACCTTGTAGGAGTAGTCGACGGTTTCGACGGCGATCTTCGTCCCTTTGATGCCGCCCTGCTGGTTGATGTAGGCCAGCGCGTCGCCGACGCCCGGTCCGTAGTGCTTGCCGACGAAGGCCGTCGGCCCCGTATAGTCCGCCAGATGACCGACGAATACCTCCTGGGCTCTTGCCTCTGTCGTCATCGCCAGTGCCGCGACCGCGACGAATCCCATCGCCACTGTCTGTCGCATCATCATGTGTCCTCCCATGCCTCGTTCAGCTGTCGTTTCGACTATTAAGTTCGTTGACGACGGCACCGCCGCCGTCGCGTTCAACCGCGTCGATTGAGCGGATCCATTGGTGCTTTGCGTCCGCCTGCTCTCGAAACCTCCTTTCGCGCCCCTCCAACCAGTTAAGACCCGTCAGTAAGAGAAGGGATACAGCTTCCAGTACGCCTTGATCAGGTGCCAGCGGTGGACCAGGCCGTCCGGCTCGAATACCAGGAACAAGATGATCGCCAGGCCGTAGGCCATCTCGCGCATGAACGGCAAACCGTCGCGCAAGGCCCGGATGTCGCCCCACTCGGTGCTGGTGATGGTGCTGACGATTCCCTGCATCACCTCCGGCAAGAGGACGATGAAGATGGTCCCCAGCAGCGCGCCCATCACCGAGCCCAGGCCACCGATGATGATCATGCCGAGGAACTGGATGGACAGCAGGATGGTGAACGCCTCCGCCGAGACGAAGCCCAGATAGTGCCCGAACAGCGCCCCTCCGATGCCGGCGTAGAACGACGACAGACCGAACGACAGGATGCGGTACTTGGTGAGATTGACCCCCATCACCTCCGCCGACAGGTAGTGGTCGCGAACGGCGACGAACGCTCGCCCGTCGCGCGATCGCATCAGGTTGGCGGCAAGGACGTAGAGGATGACCGCGAAAGTCAGGGACAGCAGGAAATAGCGCTGGTCGTCGTCGAAGGCGAAGCCGAACAACTCCACCGTATTGGCCAGCAAGCCGCTGGAACCGCCGCTGAACCAATTAGCGCGGGCGAAGAAGTCTTCGAGGATGAATTGCGACGCCAGCGTCGCGATGGCCAGATATAGGCCTTTGATGCGCGCCGCTGGCAGGCCGAAGATCATGCCCACGGCGGTTGTCATCAACCCGGCCAGCGGGATGCAGACCAGGACCGGCAGGCCGGTCGTGTTGTTGATCCACGCCGAGGCGAAGGCCCCGAAGCCGAAGAACGCCGAGTGACCGAGGGAGATCTGGCCGGTGAAGCCCACCAGGATGTTCAGGCCCAGCGCGGCGATGCCGTAGTAGCAGATCTGAATCCCGAGGTTGAGGATGTAGGGGTCGAGGAACCCCAAGCCTTCGAAGGCTATGGCATAGAGAGTCACCGCATACAGCAGCCCGATAAACAGCACCATGGCAATGCGGCTGTTGCGGGTGTCGAAGATGCGCGTGTCCTGGCGATAGGACACCCGGAAGTCGCCGCACGGGCGCAGGCTCATTGCCATGGCTTAGGGCCTGTTTACATTCACCGCATCGATCTGGTTCGAGACCAAATCGACCGCGGACCAGGAGAACAGCGCAAGGAAGTGTGGTACACTTTCGAGCATGTTCGACGCCGTCCGCGGCGATTTGGACCGAACCCCGGAGGGGCTGGCCGAAAAGCCGCCATTTCTACGTCCCTCGTCCTCGAATATGCCCAACATCTCCTTCGTCCTCGCTCCTAGAACTGGCGGCTCTTCGGCGCCAGCCAGATCGATGTGCTGAATGTCAACAGGCCCTACACCCTTTCGATGTCTTCGGTGCCGAACAGGCCGTAGGGCCGAACGACCAGAATCAGGATCAGCACATAGAACGGCGCGATGACGAACAGGTTGCCGAAGTTCAGCCACTGGCTGTCCACGTACTCGGCCAAGTTCTCCAGGACCCCGATGATTAGCCCGCCGATGACCGCCCCGATGATCGAATCCAGACCGCCGAGAATGACAGCGGGAAACACCTTGATGCCGATGAACGACAGCGACGAGGAGACCCCGTTGACCATGCCGACCACCACGCCGGCCAGCGCCGAGACCACCGCCGAGATGGCCCAGGACAGGGCGAAAACCTGGCGAATGGAGATGCCGAGGCTCTGCGCCACCTGCTGGTTGAACGCCGTCGCGCGCATTGCCAGGCCGACGCGCGAGTATTTGAAGAACCACGCGAAGGCCACCATGATGAACACGGAAATGATCAGACTCATGATGTATGCGGTCTGCACGTTGAGCCCGAAAAACTGGATGCTGTCCGTGTCGAAGACCCGCGGATAGTTCTGGGCGTCGACACCGAACATCCAGTTCATCAACGCCTGGAAGGTGATCGCCAAGCCGATGGTGACCATGATCACCGAGATGATCGGCTCGCCGATCAGCGGCCGCAGCACCACCACCTGTAACACCACCCCAAACGCCAGCATGAATGCCAGGGTGATGATGAATCCGAGCCAGAACGGCATGCTGGCTTCCACCAGCAGCCACCAGCACACCCAGGCGCCGATGACCAGGAAATCGCCCTGAGCGAAGTTGACCACCTGGGTCGATTTGTAGATCAGCACGAAGCACATGGCGACAACGCCATACAGCGCGCCGACGATAATGCCGTTGATGATTAGTTGAACCAGCAGGTCCCAGTTCATCGCCTTTTTTGCCCCCCCGTGCCGTTCTTTGTCGTCGGCCTTCGGTCCCGGTTACGGCGTTCGGGCCACCAGCCTACTCTTTCTATTCCGCCGCCTTTCGTGCCGCGCCATCATCGCCCTTGATCAGCGTCACAACCTGCAAATCGGTCACGATCCGCGACTTGGTGCCGTCCTGGAAGGTGATCATCGTGTCCACGTGGACCGAATCCCGGTCGCCGTAAATGGCATCGATGATCTCCGCATAGCGTTCGTTGATGACGCCCCGTCGAACCTTGCGGGTGCGCGTCAGTTCGCCGTCGTCGGGATCCAATTCCTTGTACAGCAGCAGGAACTTGCGGATCCGGTGGGCCTCCGGCAGCGACTCGTTCACCTTCTCCACCTCACCGCGGATCAGATCGTAGATCTCCGGTCGCGCCGACAGGTTCGTGTAGTTGGTGAAGGCGATCCGCCGCTGCTCCGCCCACTTGGAGACGATGCCGAAACGGATACAGATGATGGACGCCAAGTACGGGCGCTGATCACCGAGGATCACCGCCTCAGCCACGAACGGCGAGAATTTCAGCTTGTTCTCGATAAACATGGGCGAGAACCGGGCGCCGCCGGCGGTGGTTGCGATGTCCTTGATTCGGTCGATCACCACCAGGTGGCCGTTCTCCTTCTTGAAGTAGCCGGCGTCGCCGGTGTGCATCCAGCCGTCTTGGACGTCGGCCTTCGTCGCTTCCTCGTTCTTGTAGAATCCGAGGAACATACCGGCGGTCCGCGCCACGATTTCTCCGACGCCGTTCTCGTCCGGGTTATCAATACGCACGTCGGAGGTCTCAAAGGCGGTGCCGACGCTGTCGAAATCCACGTCGTCGGGATCGTGAATGGTGTAGGCGCCGGCCAGTTCCGTCTGCCCGTAAAGCTGCCGCAGGGGCACCCCCATGGCGAGGAAGAAGCGGAATACGTCCGGGCCCAGCGCGGCACCGCCGGTGGCCGCGGACTTCAGATAGGTGAACCCCAGACGGTCCTTCAGCGCCCGGAACAGCAGCCAGTGCGCCAGCCGCGAGTGACCGCCGCGGTCCAGCGCCTGCATCCCCAGGCGCATCCCGAGGTCGAACATCCGCTGCTTGAACCGGGTGGCGTCCACCATCCGCGAGCGAACGTCGGCGGCGATGCTTTCCCATGCCCGCGGGCCCAGCAGGACGAAGGCGGGGCCGATCTCGCGCAGATCGGCCATCATCGTCTCCGGCTCCTCGACGAAGTTGACGGTGATCCGGCTGATCAGCGCCTGCGACACCGCATACACCTGCTCCATGATCCACGGCAGCGGCAGCACCGATACGTAGTTGTCGGAAGGCAGCTTGGGGTCGCGATGCAGATAGGCGAGGCAGTGTGAGAGGAACGGCCCGGCTTGCAGCATCGCCATCTTCGGCTTCGCCGTAGTGCCGGAGGTGGTACACAGGATGGCCACGTCCTCGCCGCGGCCGGCCGCCACCTCGCGATCGAACAGGCCAGGATCGCGGGTATGCGCTTCGTCCCCCAGGCGATAGAGCTCCGCCACGTCGAGCAGCCGCGGATCTTCATACTTGCGCATGCCGCGCGGATCGCAATAGACGATCCGCCGCACACTCGGCGTCTCGTCCACCAAGTCTAGCAGCTTATCCACCTGCTCCTCGTCCTCGGCGATGATCACCGACGCCTGGGAGTAGTTGATCAGGTACGAGACCTCGTCGCCGATGGAGTCCTGGTAGATGCCCAGCGACATGGCGCCGAGGGCGTGCGTGGCGACCTCGCCCCACACCCACTCGGGGCGGTTGTCACCGATCAGTGCCACCGCATCGCCGCGGCGCACCCCGATCTCGTGCAACCCCAGCGCCATGCGACGGACGCGATCCAGGTAGTCCGACCAAGTGAAGGAGTTCCAGATGCCGAACTCCTTCTCCCGCATCGCCACTTCTTTGGGCCAGTTGGTCGCGTTGTGGACCAGCAGCTTCGGCATGGTGTCGTGGATTGAAACATCCCCGTACGTGGGCGATGCCCGGACTGGCGACGCGGCAGCCGCCATTACGCGCCTCCGTCCACGGCTGCTGCCACGGCCGGCGTTTCCGCCGTCGCCGCCTCCGGCTCCATGTCATCCTCGTCGCCGAGATAGGCGCGCTTGACGTCAGGGTGGTTCATCACCTCCTCCGGCACGCCTTCGGCGATCTTGCGCCCGAAATCGAGAACCAGCACCCGATGGGAGATATCCATCACCACTCCCATGTCGTGCTCGATCATGATCACCGTCATGCCCCACTCCTCGTTGAGGTCGACGACGTAGCGGGCCATGTCTTCCTTCTCTTCCAGGTTCATTCCCGCCATCGGCTCGTCGAGCAGGATCAGATCCGGTTTCAGCGCCACCGCGCGGGCCAGCTCTACCCGCTTGCGCAAGCCATAGGGCAGAGTCCCGGCAACCGCCTTGCGAATGTGGGAAATCTCCAGGAAGTCGATGATGTCCTCGATCTCGCGACGGTGCGCCAGTTCCTCGCGCTGAGCGCCGCCGATCCAGTACAACGCGCCGTTCAGCACGTTGTTGCGCAGCAGGTGATGGCGGCCGACCATGATGTTGTCGAGCACCGTCATGTGGCTGAACAAAGCCAGGTTCTGAAACGTCCGGCCTATACCCAGGTGCGCGCGGGCGTTGGTCTTCAGCCGGGTAACGTCGCGGCCATTGAACAGAATTACGCCCTCGTTCGGCGAATAGCGCCCCGAGATGCAGTTGAGCATCGACGTCTTGCCGGCGCCGTTGGGACCGATGATCGAGAACCGCTCACCGCGGATGACGGAAAAGGAAACATGACTGAGCGCACGGACCCCGCCGAAGCGGAGCGATATGTCCCGCGCCTCGAGTAGCGGGCCGTTCCCCACCATCCCGAACCTCCCCATCAGGCGCCGCATCTGGATCCGTTGAGGTCCAGCGACCGCCTTTGTTGTCGTTGGGCCCTGACGACGCGAATAACCGTCACGACCTTTCATTCATAAGGGACCATAGGCGGGATATCGAAGCAAGAGCTAACAGGGCCTCGCGCCGCGTGTGCGTGAAATCGGCGGCCCGCGGCCGGCCGGATTGGGCATCCGCGAGAGGGGTTGCGCCGTCGCGAAAGCGGCACCACGTCTCTGAGAAAGCCGATTCCAGGTCGCCGGCTGGACAGCGCCGGCAAAGTATGCTCTCACACCAGCCACGCTCGCGATCCGAAGGAGGAACGCCGTGACCAACTACGGCCAAGACACGCTCAACACGCGCCGCTCGCTCACCGTCGGCGGACGGGAATATGACTACTTCAGCATCGAGGCCGCCGCGCAGGCCGGCCTGAGCGATGTCAGCCGGCTGCCGTATTCGCTCAAGGTCCTATTGGAGAATCTGCTGCGCTGGGAAGACGGGCGGACCGTCACGGTGGACCACGTGAAGGCCGTCGCTGCCTGGCAGGAGCGGCGGACCTCCGACGTGGAGATCGCCTATCGCCCGGCCCGTGTGCTGATGCAGGACTTCACCGGCGTGCCGGCGGTGGTGGACCTCGCCGCCATGCGTGAGGCGGTGGTCGCCCAGGGCGGCGATCCGGCGCGTATCAATCCTCAGGTCCCCGTGGATCTGGTGATCGACCATTCGGTGATGGTGGATACCTTCGGCAACGCCCAGGCATTCGCCCGCAACGTGGAAATGGAGTACGAGCGAAACCGTGAGCGCTATGAGTTCCTGCGCTGGGGTCAACAGGCTTTCGACAATTTCCGCGTCGTCCCGCCAGGGACAGGCATCTGCCATCAGGTGAACCTTGAGTACCTGTCGCAGGTCGTGTGGACCAGCCAGCCCAACGGCCGCGCGCTCGCCTATCCCGACACGTTGGTGGGCACCGACAGCCACACCACGATGGTCAACGGGCTGTCCGTCCTGGGTTGGGGCGTTGGCGGTATCGAGGCCGAGGCGGCGATGCTGGGCCAGCCGATCTCCATGGTGATCCCTGAAGTGGTGGGCTTCAGGCTGACAGGCCGGCCGGTTGAGGGCACCACCGCCACCGACCTGGTGTTGACAGTCACGCAGATGCTGCGCCAGCGCGGCGTGGTCGGGAAGTTCGTCGAGTTCTTTGGCCCCGGCCTCGATCACCTTTCCATCGCCGACCAGGCGACCATCGGCAACATGGCGCCGGAATACGGCGCCACCTGCGGCATTTTCCCGGTCAGCACCTCGACACTGGCATACCTGTCGTTCTCCGGCCGCGATCCCGAACGGGTGGCGCTGGTGGAAGCCTACGCCAAAGCACAGTCCATGTGGCGCGATGCGGACACCCCCGATCCCATATTCACCGACGTTCTGGAGCTCGACCTGGGCAGCGTCGAGCCTTCCCTGGCGGGGCCAAAGCGGCCGCAGGACCGCGTACCCTTGTCGCAGGCCGCATCGTCGTTCGACACCGGATTTGCCGCGCTGTCGGGTCGCGATGATCAACGCGAGGCCGCCGTGGAGGGGACCAACTATGCCCTCAACGACGGCGACGTGGTGATCGCCGCGATCACCAGCTGCACCAATACATCGAACCCCAGCGTCTTGGTGGGCGCCGGATTGCTAGCGCGCAATGCCCGCCAGCAGGGCCTGACGGTCAAGCCGTGGGTGAAGACGTCATTCGCGCCGGGCTCGCAGGTGGTAACGGCGTATCTCGAAGCCGGCGGTCTGCAGCAGGATCTCGACGCCCTCGGCTTCAACCTGGTGGGTTATGGCTGCACTACCTGCATCGGCAACTCCGGTCCGCTGCCCGACCCCATCAACCGGGCCATCGAGACCGAGGACCTGACCGTGGCTGCGGTGTTGTCGGGCAACCGCAACTTCGAGGGCCGGATTCATCCGCTGACCCGGGCCAACTACCTGGCGTCGCCGCCATTGGTGGTGGCCTACGCCTTGGCCGGGTCGATGCGGGTGGATCTGTTGACCGAGCCGCTCGGCACCGGTGAGGAAGGACAGCCGGTGTATCTACGCGACGTCTGGCCGTCCAACAAGGACATCCAGTCGGTGATCGACACGGTGCTGACACCGGAGATGTTCCGCAGCCGATACGCCGACGTGTTCCGCGGCGACGCGGCATGGCAGGGCATGGCCACGGCCGACGGCGGCATCTACGTTTGGCAGGACGCCTCCACCTATGTGCGCCTGCCGACGTTCTTCGAGGATGACGGAACCGCAGGCTTCGCCGATGTCATCGGTGCGCGGCCCTTGGCGATGGTCGGCGACTCGGTAACCACCGACCACATCTCGCCCGCCGGTTCGATCAAGAAAGACAGCCCCGCCGGCGCCTACCTCATGGCCCACGGGGTTGAGCCCAGGGACTTCAACTCCTATGGGGCCCGCCGCGGCAACCATGAAGTGATGATGCGCGGCACCTTCGCTAACGTCCGTATCCGCAACGAGATGGCCCCCGGCACCGAAGGCGGTTTCACCCGCCTGATGCCGGACGGCGAGGTGATGCCCATTTACGACGCGGCGATGCGCTACCGCGAAGCCGGCGTGCCCCTGGTGATCTTCGCCGGCGCCGAATACGGCACCGGGTCGTCGCGTGACTGGGCGACAAAAGGCACCAAGCTGCTGGGCGCCAAGGCGGTGATCGCCGAGAGCTACGAGCGCATCCATCGGTCCAATCTTGTCGGCATGGGCGTGCTGCCGCTGCAGTTCAAGGCCGGGGTGACACGCAAAACGTTGGGCCTGGACGGCTCCGAGGTGTTCGACGTCACCGGCCTGACCGGGGATATCGTGCCGGGCATGGACGTCACCTTGACCATTCACCGGGCCGACGGCCGCACCGAAAGCCTGTCGGTTGTGTGCCGAATCGATACCGTCGACGAGATCGAGTACTTCCGCGCCGGCGGCATCCTTCAGTATGTGCTGGCCAACCTGGCAGCCTAGCAGGCTCACCGCCATGTGATTGGCCGCCGCCGCTTCGGTCCGTTAAGTGTCGGGGATGCGAAACTTGGTCTCGATGCTCTCGCGTCTCGCCGTCGCGGCTCTGGTGTTGGTGCCGGGAGTCACGGCCGCCGATGAGCGACCCCTGACGGTCGTCGAGCTGTTCACCTCCCAGGGATGTTCCTCCTGCCCGCCCGCCGACGCTTTCCTCGGCGAACTGGCCACCCGTGAGGACGTGCTCGCCCTGTCGGTGCATGTGGATTACTGGGACTACATCGGCTGGAAGGATCCGTTCGCGCTGCCGGGCAATACCCAGCGGCAACGAGCCTATGCCAAACGCTTCGGCCTGCCGTATGTCTACACGCCGCAGATGGTGGTCCACGGCCGCTCGGAGGCGGCCGGATCCGATCGGTCGTCGGTGCTCGAGCTGATTACCGCGGCGCGGCCCCAGAATACGGCGCCTGTGAAGATACGCTCGTTGGCGAAGAATCGCTTCGAGGTCGACATCGGCGGGGCCGCCGCGACCGAAGGCGAGGCCGGTGTTTGGCTGGTGCTGTTCGACGACCGGCACACCACCGAGGTGAAGCGCGGGGAGAACGGCGGGCGGCTCCTGAACTACTACAATGTGGTCCGGTCATTCAAACGGATCGGCACTTGGCAGGGCCAACCGCTGACCATTCCGGTGACCATGGACAACGCCGGCTCCGCCAGTGATTCCTGTGCGATCATCATCCAGGCCGCGTCCTCGGGTCATATTCTGGGTGCGGCGAAGCTTCGCCTCAACGATCGGTAATCCCTGTTTCCGCCCGGTCGCGACGGGTACCCTTGTCGACCACTCCTCCCGCTTTCGCAGCAGGTTCAACGGCCCGCCCGAAGGCTTGGCCGCACCTTGCTTGTAATTCGCTCGCAAATTCTCTATACTTCTCAAGGTCGTGGAAGTTCGTGGCTCGTCACTGGGAGATATGGGCGAGCGAACGGGTTACGGGTCGGTTTAGATTGAGAATAGTTATCGTCCCGGACCAAAAATCAAAAATCGCGAGACCACGATAAGCCGACGATGGGAGCGGCAATTATTTCGCCATCTTTCATTGTCGAGACTACAACATTTGGGGAGGATTCCATGTTCGGCATCTCCGTTGAAGCTCGGCCGCTCAGGCGATCGTCCCCCACAGGCGCGGGACATCCGCGTCGGGGCCGACCCTCACGCAAAGACCCCTATGGCGAACCAGGAGTGGAACCCCGTTTAGGCGACCTGCTTAGCGACCCCGTCACGTTGGCCATCATGCGTTGCGACGGCGTCAGTGGCGATACGCTCGACGCCGTAATTCGCGACGCCCAGAATTCGCTCAAGGCCCGCCGCAGGCTGGTCTAAGGGCGCGACACCACGTCTGATCGGAATACCGCTTCCTTCCGCAGGGGAGGAAGAGAAGGTGTTTTGAGCGCCGGTCTGGCCGATCGCATGCGGTGATCGCCTAACCTTACAACCCACGCTCCAGAATCGACGTCAACCGCCGGGAGAATGCCGCCGGGTCGGCCAGCGTCTCGCCTTCGATGATCCGCGCCTGATCCAGCAGCAGGTGGGCGGCATCGCCGACGGCCTCTCCGTCGCCCTTGCCGACCATGGCCGCCATGCGCCGGATCAGGGCGTGCGTGGGGTTGATTTCGAGAATGCGAGGCGTCGCCATGGCGCCCTCGAGCTGGCGGTGCTGGCGCAGCATCCGTTCGAGATACATGTCCATATCGCCTTCGGCCGCCACCAGGCACACCGGGCTGTCGGTCAGCCGTTCGGACACGCGGACGTCCTTCACCGCGTCGCCCAGTGCCGTCTTGAGGACGGCGACCAGCTTACTCACGTTCGCCGGCGGCTCTTCGGTCGGCTTCGCCTCGTCACCGGTTCCGCCGTCGATCTTGCTCAGGTCGGCGCCGGCCGCGGATGCCGACTTGAATGGCAGGTCCTTGAATTTACCTACAGAACTGACCCAGAACTCGTCCACCGGATCGGTGAGCAGCAGCACCTCCACGCCCTTGGCGCGGAAGCCTTCGAGCTGCGGACTGCGGGCCAGCGTCTCCACCTCCTCGCCGTTGATGGTGTATATGGCGTCCTGGCCGTCCTTTCGCCGCTCCAGATAGGCGTCGAGCGTGGTCAGGCCGTCCACCCCGGTGCTGCGGAAGCGTGCCAGGCCGAGCAGTCGATCGCGGTTCTCGAAGTCCTCGTAAAGCCCCTCCTTCAACACCGCGCCGAAGGCATCCCAGAACGTCGCGTACTCTTCCGGCGTCTTTTCCGCCTTCTTGGCCACTTCATCCAGGATGCGCTTCACCAGGCCGCTGCGGATCTTCGCCAGGCGCGGATCGTGCTGAAACGTCTCGCGGCTGATGTTGAGCGGCAGGTCCTCGGAATCCACGATCCCGCGCACGAATCGCAGATAGCCGGGCAGCACCGCCTCGCAATCATCGGTAATGAAGACTCGCTTGACGTACAGCTTGATGCGGGTCTTGCGGTCGGGATGGAACAGGTCGAAGGGCGCCGACGACGGCACGAACAGTAGGTTGGTGTACGACACCACACCCTCCACCGAGTTGTGGATGGTCAGCCACGGGTCGTCGAAGGTGTGGCCGACGTGGTGGTACATCTCCTTGTACTGATCGGCGGTAATCTCGGCCTTTGGTCGCGTCCACAGCGCCGATGCGGTGTTGATCTGCCTTTCCTCGCCGTCGCCGCTCAGCACGATCGGGATGGCGATGTGGTCGGAGTAGGTCCGAACGATGCCGGCCAGACGCTGCCCTTCCAGGAATTCGTCCTCGCCTTCGTTCAGGTGCAGGGTGACCGTGGTACCGCGCCCCTCGCGCTCGGCCTGATCCACGGAGAACGCCCCCTTGCCGTCGGAAACCCATAGCCAGGCACCGTCTTCGCCCGCCCGGCGGGTCAGCACCTCGACCCGTCCGGCGACCATGAAGGCCGAGTAGAACCCGACGCCGAACTGGCCGATCAGCGCCATGTCCTTGCGCGCGTCGCCGGTGAGCTGGGACAGGAATGCGGCGGTGCCCGAGCGGGCAATGGTGCCGAGATTGTCCACCAGCTCCTGGCGGTTCATGCCGATGCCGTTGTCGACGATGGTCAGGGTCCCCGCCGCCTTGTCGACGACGATGCGAATGGCAAAGTCGGCGTCACCGGCCGTCAGCGCAGCATCGGTGATCGCCGCATAACGCAGCCGGTCGCAGGCATCCGAGCCGTTGGAAACCAACTCGCGGAGAAAAATCTCCTTATGCGAGTAAAGCGAGTGGGCGACGATATCGAGGAGCTTCGAGACCTCGGTCTGGAACGTGAAGGTTTCCTCAGTCATGACGGCGCGTGCGATCCCCCTGGTTTTCGATCCGCATACCGGCGTGATATGTGCGAACCGACGGGTCCGTGCAACCCTGACCAGCCCGCGTCGGCCCTTGACGCGGTCCGGCGCGGCCCGCAAGCTCGCACCCGGGGCCCATTCGATGAACACCGGCGACAGGTTCGCGGAAGCACACCGGCGGATGCTCGCCGAGATCGAGGTGGAGACGCGCGAGACCGAGGCGTGGACCGATCGCGCGCGGCTCGATCCCAAGGTGATGGCGGCGATGGCCGCCGTGCCGCGCCATGCCTTCGTGCCACGCGAGTCACGAAGCTCCGCGTACATGAACCGGCCGCTCGGCATCGGCTACGACCAAACGATCTCGCAGCCATTCATCGTTGCCCTGATGACCGACCTGCTGGACCTCCAGCCCGAGGACCGGGTGCTGGAGATCGGCACCGGCTGCGGCTATCAGACCGCCGTGTTGGCGTGCTTGGCGGCGCGTGTCTACTCAATGGAAGTCGTCGCCAACCTGGCGCACGACGCGGCCGAGCGGCTGGCCCGCCTCGGCTACGACAACGTGGAGTTGGGCGTCGGCGACGGCTATGCGGGCTGGCCCGACGCCGCGCCCTTCGACGCCATTATCGTCACCGCGGCACCGGCGGTGATCCCCGACGCCCTGGTGGCTCAACTGGAGGTCGGCGGGCGACTGGTGATCCCTGTCGGCCGCCGCAACGAAACCCAGATCCTCTATCGCTGCGTCCGCCGGCGCGACGGAGGGCTAACACGGGAACGCCGCCTACCCGTGGCCTTCGTGCCCATGGTCCAGACCGCCACCGGCCGCCGTCGACATCGGTTCTGACGGCGGGTCTGAGCGCTTGCCTTTCGCCGGCCGAACGCCGATGTTCGTGGCATGCAGATCGTGACGCAGCGGACGGGCGGCCAGGGCCGCGTGGTCGCGGCACTGGGTCCGACCAACACCGGCAAGACCCATCTGGCCCTGGAGCGGATGCTGGGTCACGACAGCGGGATGATCGGCTTCCCGCTGCGGCTGCTGGCGCGGGAAAACTATGACCGCGCATGCCGCGCCAAGGGCCGCAACCGGGTGGCGCTGATCACCGGCGAAGAGAAGATCATTCCGCCCGGCGCCCGCTATTTCCTGTGCACCGTCGAATCCATGCCGGTCGGCCGGTCGGTGGCATTCCTCGGCGTCGACGAGATCCAGATGTGCGCCGACCCGGATCGCGGCCACCTGTTCACCGACCGCCTGCTGCACGCCCGCGGCACTGAAGAAACCATGTTCATGGGCGCGGAGACCATTCGGCCGCTGATTCGCCGGCTGGTGCCGGAGGCGACCTTTATCTCCCGGCCGCGGATGTCGACGCTCACCTATACCGGCCCGCGAAAGGTATCGCGGCTGCCGCGCCGCACCGCCGTTGTCGCCTTCACCGCCGCCGACGTCTATGCCCTGGCCGAACTGCTGCGCCGTCAGCGCGGCGGCGCCGCGGTGGTGCTGGGCGCCCTCAGCCCGCGCACCCGCAACGCCCAGGTGGCCATGTACCAGGCCGGTGAGGTGGACTACCTGGTGGCCACCGACGCCATCGGCATGGGCCTCAACATGGACGTGGATCATGTGGCCTTTGCCGCCACGCAGAAGTTCGACGGGCGGCTGGTGCGGACGTTGTCGGCTGCGGAAATGGCGCAGATCGCCGGCCGCGCCGGCCGCCACATGAACGACGGCAGTTTTGGCACCACCGGCGACGTCGGCCGGCTGGAGCCGCTGATGGTGGAGCGCATCGCGAACCACCGCTTCGAACCTCTTAGGCGGCTGTTCTGGCGCAACGCCGATCTGGACGTATCGTCGCTGAGCGGCCTTCAGGGCAGCCTGGCCGAGGCACCCGATCATCCCGGCCTGATGCGCGCCCGCCCCGCCGACGACGAACTGGCGCTGGCGGCGCTGGTTCGGGAACCAGAGGTGGCGCCGCTGGTGGACGGCCGAAACGCGGTCCGGCTGTTGTGGGAGGTGTGTCAGATTCCCGACTACCGCAAGGTGATGAGTGACGCGCACGCCCGGCTGCTGGCCCAGGTCTTCCGGCACCTTCGGGGCGACGGCGGCCGCCGCGGACGACTGCCCACCGACTGGGTGGCAAAGCAGGTGGCGCGCATCGATCGAGTCGATGGCGACATCGAAGCATTGGTGCAGCGGATTGCTGATGTCCGCACCTGGACCTACGTGGCCTATCGCGGCGACTGGCTGCACGACGCCGCCCACTGGCAGGGCCGCACCCGCGATCTTGAGGACAAGCTGTCCGACGCCCTGCACGATCGACTGACGCAGCGGTTCGTCGATCGTCGCAGCGCCGCCTTGGTAGGCCGGATCCGCCGCCAAGAACGCCTGTTGTCGGCGGTTACCGCCACCGGTGAGGTGATCGTCGAGGGTCATGCCGTGGGCCGCCTGGAGGGCTTTCGCTTCGTCGCCGAGGGCCGGCCGAACGGTGCCGACGAAGCCGCCCGGACCGTCGCCGCAGCCGCACAACGGGCCTTGCGCGAGGAGATCGGCCGACGGATCGGGCGATTGGAGGCCACAGGCGATGACGCCATCGCCCCAGACGCCGTTGGCCGGTTGAATTGGGAAGGTGCGCCGGTGGCCCGCCTGGTGGCCGGCGCCAGTGTCGTCGACCCGCGCATCGCCGTTGGTGCTAGCGAACTGTTGACCCTGGCCGAAAGCGAGCGGGTCCGTAAACGCCTGGCGCAATGGCTCACCAGCCACCTCGAAGCCCGGTTGGATGTGCTGTTCGCCGCCGGCCGGGCACCGATCGGCGGCGTGCCGCGGGGCCTCGTGTATCAGGTGACCGAGTCGCTGGGCTCACTGGCCCGCCGGCGGGCCGCCGATCAGGTGGCGGCATTGAGCCGCGACGATCGGCAAGCGCTGCGATCGCTCGGACTGCGGATCGGCCGTGAATCGGTGTTCTTTCCCGGGATGCTTCGCCCCGCCACCATGGCGCTGCGCGGCCTGCTTTGGGCCGTCCGGGAGGAGGTGGCTGTGCCACCCGTGCCGCCGCCCGGCCGCACCTCGGTTGCCGTCAATGCGGGTGTGTCGGAAGCGTTCTACGAGGCCGTCGGCTTCCGGGTGCTGGGTCCGCTGGCGGTCCGGATGGACATTGTCGAACGGCTGGCCGGTCGCGCGACGCGGCTGTCCCGCGAGGGCGCCTTCGCACCCGGACCGGAGCTCACGTCACTCCTCGGCTGCGGCGCGACGGAACTAGCGGCGGTGTTGGGTTGCCTTGGCTACACGGCCTGCGCGGACGACACCGGGGTGCGGTTCCGCCGACGCCGGGAATCCGGGCAACGCGGCAACCGCTCCCGTCAAGCGGCCGTTTCGAGGAGCCGGCCGCCGAACCAGGATTCGCCCTTCGCCAAGCTGCGGGACCTGGCCCTGCGATCATGAGCGACGAGTCACTGCGGCTGGACAAGTGGTTGTGGCATGCCCGGTTGTTCAAGAGCCGTTCGCTGGCCTCCCGGGTGTGCGGATCCGGACGGTTGCGGGTCAATGGCACCATCGTCCGGAAGGCTCACTACGCGCTGAGGCCGGGCGATGTGCTGACGTTTCCTAAGGGACCGCATATTCGCGTCGTGCGAATCATCGGGTTGGGCTCCCGTCGCGGACCGGCGTCGGAGGCACAGGCGCTGTACGAGGATCTGGAACCGCCGCCCACGTCGCGCCGAGCGTCTTCCGAAGGCGACGAAGCCCCAAATTGCTGAGGGTTGTCCCGCCTCAGGCTGTATGATACCCACATCGGATGATCGGCCGCCTCGTTGCGCTGTTTCGGAACGATGACGGGGCCGCGGCAAGCACTGTCTCGCCCGGTACCGAGTCATTTCGGTTGGCGGCTGCGGCGCTGCTGGTGGAAGCGGCGACCATGGACGGCCACTTCGATGAACAAGAGGCCGAGACCATCGTTGGGTTGCTTGGCGCCTATTTCGAGATCGATGCCGCCGAGGCCGCCGAACTGGTGGACGAAGGACGGCAGGCGAGTGACGGTTCCAATCAGCTCTACGGTTTCACCAGGATCATCAAGGATCGGCTGGAGCCGGACGAGCGAATCCAGATGATTGAGATGCTGTGGGACGTGGCCTGCGCGGACGGCGAAATCCATGATTACGAGGCCGGATTGATGCGGCGCATCGCCGGCCTTCTCTACGTGTCGGACAGGGACAGCGGGCTGGCGCGCCAACGGGCCGTCGACCGACGGGCACAACAGGACCACACCGCGGACTGAGCGAAACGCAGCGGCGGGGAGCGGACGAGGAACGGAGAGGGCAATGACGTACATCGTCACCGAAAACTGCATCAAATGTAAGTTCATGGACTGCGTAGAGGTCTGTCCGGTTGATTGCTTCTACGAGGGCGAGAACATGCTCGTGATTCATCCCGACGAATGCATCGATTGTGGCGTGTGCGAACCCGAGTGCCCCGCCGAGGCCATCATCCCCGACACCGAACCCGGCAACGAGAAATGGCTGGAAATCAACACCCAGTACGCCTCGGCCTGGCCCAACATCACCCGCAAGGGAGAGCCGCCCGAGGATGCCGAGGATTGGAACGGCAAACCGAACAAGGAAGGCCTGCTGAGCCCCAATCCGGGCGCTGGGACCTGATCCGGCGGCCATAGCGCCGCCAAAACCCGTCACCAGGCGTCTTGCAGGCTGTTTTTTGCAGCGCATATATGATAGGGTGAGGAACCCGGTCAGACGCGACCGGTTTTCGGTTGTCTGGGGGGACGTTCCCAGGTTCCGAACCCGAACGGGTGGCAGCCGCACCAACCGCGAGATGACGTCTGAACGTCTTATGGCCGCTCTACGATCCGAGCGGATCGAGTGCGAACCGTCCGCGTCGGGCCCCCATAGCCGACGGATGTCGGTATCCAATGGCCGAAAGGCACGGCGGCGAACCGGAATGGATAGCCGGGCGGCCGCCGAACGAGTGCGAGTGGAAGGTGAGAAGCAGGCGATGTTGGAACAGATTGCATTCAAACCCGGCGACTTCGTGGTCTACCCCACGCATGGAGTGGGGCGCGTTGTGGGCTTCGAGTCCCGCGAGATCTCTGGCCACAAGCTGCGTCTGTTCGTTATTGCCTTCGATCGCGACCGGATGACCCTCAAGGTGCCGGTCAACAAGGCGTCCACGTCGGGGCTGCGCCGGCTGAGCACCCGCAAGGTGATGGACAGCGCGCTGACGACGCTGAAGGGACGCGCCCGCATCAAGCGCACCATGTGGAGCCGCCGGGCTCAGGAATACGAAGCCAAGATCAATTCCGGCGACCCGGTGTCGATCGCGGAAGTGGTTCGCGACCTGCACCGCAACGTGGGCCAGCCCGACCAATCGTTCAGCGAGCGGCAGATCTACGAGGCTGCGCTCGACCGGCTGGCTTGTGAACTGGCGGCGCTGGAACGGATCGATAAGGACCGCGCCACCGAGCGATTGGAACAGGTGCTGTCCGCCGCCTGAACGGAGTCCGGCGATGGTCGTACCCCGCCCCGTCGAAACACCTGACATCAGCGGCGACGATCCCGGCCCGAAAATGCTCCAGCCGACGACCGCGGCCCCGACCACCATCTTCGCCGAGCTGCCGGTACGATCGGTAACGTGGGCCGTCGGCGCGATCCATGGTGACGCGACACGACTCGCTACCCTGCACGAACGTTTGGCGGATCATCTTGGCCCGTCGGACAACCTTGTCTATCTGGGCAACTTCCTCGGCCGCGGCTCGCGAGTGGGCGATACGGTCGATGAGCTGTTGCTGTTCCGCCGCGCCGCCTACACCGAGGACGGATCGTTGCTGTTCGTCAACGCCGGCATCGACCCGAGCCGGCCGCTCTCTCAGCAGTCGGATTCCTTCTGGTGGGGCGGCCAGGACTTCGACGGGATCGATGGCGACTATGGCGGCTTCCGCCGGGTGGTGCGCGGCTTCGATCGGCGTCAGCGGGGGGTGGTCATCAAGGAGCTAACCGCGTCCATTGACGGCGGCTGCGGCTTCGGCGGTCCTTTGGTCGCCGTCGGATTCGATCCACAGGGCCAGATCGCCGAAATCATCGAATCCTGATGTCGCCGGACGTGCCGCGACTGCGCGTCGTCTCCGGCGGACAGACCGGGGTCGATCGCGCGGCGCTTGATGTGGCGTTGTCGCTCGGCCTGCCCTGCGGCGGCTGGGTACCCCGCGGCCGGCGGGCGGAAGACGGTCGCGTCGACGATTCCTATCCGTTGCGGGAGACCCTGAGCCCGGCCTACGCCGCGCGGACAAGGCTCAATGTGCGCGACTCCGATGCCACGCTGGTGCTGACCCGGGGCCGACCCACCGGGGGTACCGCACTGACCGTCAGCTACGCCGAAGAAATCCACCGGCCGGCCCATGTGGTGGATCTGGAATCCGGACCCGATCCCGCCGAAGTCCGGGCCTGGATCCAGGCGCACGGCGTCGGCGTGCTCAATGTCGCCGGCCCGCGCGAGAGCAACGCGCCCGGCATCTACGCCGACGCAACGCGGTTCCTCGCCGACGTGTTCACCGCCGACGTCTCGCCGTACGCTACTCCTGAACGACGATCTTGACCCGGCGTCCCGGCGCCAGCCGCTCGTTTGGCGCAATGCCGTTGAGCGCCAGGAACCGTTCCTGCCGATACTGATCGAAGGGCATCCGCGCCGCCAGCGAGCCTATGGTGTCGCCTCGCCTAACGTCGATGACCCGCACCCGCAACGGCTTGATGGCCCGCGCTTCCGCCTCGGAGAGCCGGCGGAAACTGTAGGTGGTGCGCTGTAGTTCCGTGGTCAGCGCACCCGTCTGTTCCGGCTTGGTGATGAAGATGAAGCGGTATAGGCGATCCGGGGCTTCACGGATCGCCACCAGCCGGACGTCCCGCACGCCGCTCTTGGTCTGCGCTCGTGTCTGGCCGGTGGCGCCGTCCATGCCGTTGACCCGGATCGCCTCCACGTTGCGGATGCCCACCTTGCCGCCCCACGTCCGGCCCACGTACGCGGGCAGGTTGCCGGCCGCACGAGCATCCTTGGCCGGTGCGGCGTCAAAAACCACGATGGCCCCGTCCGGCCCGCGCGCCACCACCTGCCGCGGATCGTTGAACATGACGAACCCCGGCGGCACACGGAACGCGATGCGCAGGCCGGGATGCAGGAAGTCGCGGCCGACCCGCACCCCTTGGTCCGGATGATCGCCGAACAGGATGCCGTCGAGGCGGCTGAGGTAGTCGTCACGGCCAATCCGTGCGTTCTGCGGCCGCGTGCCCTGGGTGAGCTGCAGGGCTTGAGCCACGCGATCGCCGGTGCGCGGATGCGAAGCCATGATGGAGAACCGATCGGCGGCGTCCGGGTCGCCGCTCAGCGTCGCCTGCAAGCGCGTGAATTCGTCCATCTTGCGGAAAAACGACGCCATGGCCGCCGGGTCATAGCCGGCGCGCGTCATGTAGCGGATGCCGAGCATGTCGGCCTCCAGCTCCTGCTCGCGAGAGAAGCCCTGCAACCACGCCTGGGCGCCGAACGCCGCCAGGTTGCCGGCCTCTGACGGCACGCCGGCCGCGGCGCCAACCACGCCGAGCACCGCCAGCCCCAGCTGCGTGGCCATGGCACGGCTGTAGCGCTCGGCGGTGTGGCGGGCGGTGATGTGGCCCAGTTCATGGGCGAGAACGCCGGCCATCTCCGCCTCGCTGTCGGCCAGCGCCAGCAGACCCCGGGTGATGTGGACGAAACCGCCAGGCAGAGCGAAGGCGTTGATCTTTTCGTCGTTGAGCAGGGTGAAGCTGTAGGGAAGATCGGGGATCTCGGTGACCGCCGCCAGCCGCGCCCCCACCGCCTTCACGTAAGCGTCCAGCGCCTTGTCGTCGCAACTGCCGCCGAACTGCTCCACCAGCTTCGGGTGTTCGCGGCTGCCCACCTTGATCTCGTCGGCGGGCGACATGAAGGCGGTGAAGCTCTGTTCGCCGGTCGCCGGGTTGACCGAACATCCCGCCAGCGCCGTGATGAGCATAAGCGCGCCGGCCAAGACCGCCAGGAAACGGCGGGAGAAAACCGGTTTCGACGCAGCAATCCGCATGGCGACTCCTATTATGGTCGGCCTCCCGGCGCCGGACAACCGAAGGCGGGTGGTGGCGCCACTCGCCTTATGGCTCATCCGGCCGGTCGCTGACACCGGCCTCGGCGAAGGTCGCCATGCCGGCGTGGCAGGCCGCCGCCGCCGCCAACAGCGGTACCGCCAGGACCGCGCCCGACGCCTCGCCGAGTCGCATTCCCAGGTCCACGAGCGCGACCCGACCGAGCCGGTCCACCAGCCGACGGTGCCCCGGTTCCGCCGACACGTGGGCGATCTGGCAATGGTTGAGGGCGTCGGGCCGGGCGACGAGCAGCGGCGCCGCCGCCGCCGTACACACGTAGCCGTCCAGCAGCACCGGGATCCTCTTCTCGCGGGCGCTGATCACCGCTCCGGCGATGGCCGCCAGCTCGCACCCACCCAACCGCCGCAGCACCTCAAGCGGATCGCCGGCGGCATCGGCGTGGCGAGCCGCCGCCGCCGCGACCACCTCGGCCTTGTGGCGCAGCACCGGCCCCTCCACGCCGGTTCCCGGTCCGGTCCAATCCGCCGCGTCGCCACCAAAAAGCGCATGCGCCACCGCCGCGGCCGACGTGGTGTTGGCGATCCCCATCTCACCCAGACACAACAGGTCGGCGTCGTCCGGCACCGCCGCCATTCCCGCATCCATCGCCGTCTCAAGTTCCGCCTCGCTCATGGCCGGCGCCTCGGTGACGTCGGCGGTCGGCCGGTCCAGATCCAGAGCCACCACCCGCAGTCCACCCCGAACGTCGCGCAGAGCTGATTGACGGCTGCGCCGCCGGCCTCGAAGTTAGCCACCATTTGCGCCGTAACTTCGGCGGGGTAAGCGGACACGCCACGAGCCGCGACGCCGTGGTTGCCGGCGAACACGCGGGTCACCGGTCGCTCGATGCGGGCGGGATGCCGCCCCTGCCATGCCGCCAGCCACGCCGCAAGGTCCTCGAGCCGGCCGAGCGCTCCCGGCGGCTTAGTGAGGCGCGGTTCGCGCGCCGCGGCGGCGGCGGCCCTGTCGGGACCCGGCAGGGAGTCGAGCCGGCGGCGCAATCCGGCGAGCGCTTGGAGGTCGTCCATGATATCGGGCCAGTGTCTTTTCGAAACGGCCTCTTCTATAACGGATCGCCACCGCCGATGTCGCAGCCGATGCCACCCGATCCATCAAAAAAGCCATTCGATACGGCCCGCCCCCTGAGCGTGGTGCGCGATCTGCGTGTCGCCGCGGCGTTTCTGACTCGCCTGCCGGTGGCTCCGGAAGGGGCCGTCGAGGCCGGCGCGCTCGGCCGCGCCGCGTGGGCCTTTCCCGCCATCGGCGCGGGGGTCGGCGGCATGGCGGCGCTGGCCTATTGGGGCGCGGCGGCCATCGGGCTGCCGCCGCTGCCGGCGGCGTTCGTCGCCGTCGGAATCGGCGTGTGGCTCACCGGAGCGTTGCATGAGGACGGTCTGGCGGACGTGGCCGATGCCTTCGGCCTCGTCCGTGACCGCGACACCACCCTGCGCATCCTCCGCGACAGTTCTATTGGCACCTTCGGGACGCTGGCGATCGTGCTGAGCGTCGGTCTGCGCGTGGCCCTGGTGGCCGCACTGGCGGCCCCCGCCGGGGCGGCGATGGCACTGATTGCGGCAGGTACGCTTTCGCGGGCACCGCTGGTGGCGATACTGGCCTCGCAGCGACCGGCGCGGACCGACGGCATGGCCGCCACAGCCGGCGGTGGCGACACGCGACGGGTGAGCGTCGCCGCAATCCTGGCCGTGGCGATCGCCGCAGTCACGGTCGGTATCGGCGAGACCGTCGTTGCGACACTGGCGGTCATCGTGGCCGAGGCGGCGGTTGCTGCCATGGCGCAGCGGCGGTTGGGCGGGCATACCGGCGATGTGCTGGGCGCCGGTCAGCAGGCGGCGGAGATCGCCGTGCTTGCCGTCGTGGTGGCAGCATCATGAGCGAGCCGACACGGTGGTGGTGGGTGCGGCACGCGCCGGTTCCCGGCGCGCCGTCGCGCATCTACGGCCAGTCCGACGTGTCCTGCGACACCTCGGAAACGGCGGCGTTCGCCAATCTGGCCGCGTCCCTACCTGAGGGTGCCGTGTGGGTGGTGAGCCCGCTGAAACGAACCCACGAAACCCTCGACGCCATCGCATCCATTGGCGTTCCAATCCCACAGCCCATCATCGAGCCCGGCCTCGCCGAACAGAACTTCGGTCGCTGGCAGGGGCTGAGCTGGGCGGAGATGCAGGCCAACGACCCGGCGGCGTACGCGGCGTTCTGGCAGGATCCGACCCGCGCCGCACCGCCGGACGGGGAGAGCTATGTTGCCCTCATGGATCGCGCGAGGACCGCCATCGAGCGCCTGACCGCCGCCCACGCCGGCCGCGATATGATTGCCGTCAGTCACGGCGGCACCATTCGCGCCGCGGTGGGCCTGGCCCTGAATCTGACCCCCGAAGCGACCATGGCCGTGGTGATCGACAACCTGTCCGTGACGCGACTCAGCCATGTTGAGGATGGGCTGCTGCGCGGTCGCGGCGGCGTATGGATGGTCGAGGGCGTCAACTGGCCGAGTCGCGGAGGCCGCTGACGGTCTGCCGCGAGGGCAAATCGCCTGCCGCCGAAAATGCCCTTCCAGACTTCTCTACCTGCCTGCTAGTGTCCGCGGCGGGTGGAGGAATGATCCCGCACAACGATTCCGAATTGCCGCCGGTAACGCTGGTGCTGGGCGGCGCACGCTCGGGCAAGAGCCGGTTTGCCGAGTCGCTGGTTGCTGGGCACGGGCCCGGCATCTATCTGGCGACGGCCACCGCGGGGGACGAAGAAATGATGGCACGCATCGCCGAACACCGGCGGCGGCGGGGCGCGAATTGGGAAACGGTGGAGGAGCCGTTGGCCCTCGCCGACGCCCTGTTTCGCCACGCGGCGCCGGAGCGGGCGGTGCTGGTGGACTGCCTGACCCTCTGGCTCAGCAACCTGATGGCCGCCGAACGGGACGTGACCCGTGAAACGGAAGCGTTGGTCGGCAACTTGAAGGACCTCGCCGGCCCGGTTGTGCTGGTATCCAACGAGGTCGGCCAGGGCATCGTGCCGCCAACACCCTTGGGCCGGGCGTTTCGCGACCACGCCGGGCGTCTCAACCAAACGGTGGCGACGGCCGCCGACCGGGTGGTGCTGGTGGTCGCCGGTTTGCCCCTGATGCTGAAGGATCGAACGACATGAAGGTTCCGACGACGGTGATCACCGGGTTCCTGGGCGCCGGTAAGACCACGCTGATCCGCCACCTGGCCTCTCGTGCCAACGGCCGGCGGTTGGCGCTGGTGATCAACGAGTTCGGCGACCTCGGCATCGACCGAGAGGTGCTGCTGGGCTGCGGTGTCCAAGGCTGCGACGACGGCGACATCGTCGAGCTGCCCAACGGCTGCCTGTGCTGCACCGTCGCCGACGAGTTCCTTCCCACCATGGAAGCGCTGCTGAACCGGGCGGACCCGCCCGATCACATCGTCATCGAAACCTCGGGCCTGGCGCTGCCGAAACCACTGGTCAAGGCCTTCCAGTGGCCGGAGGTGCGGTCGCGGACAACGGTGGACGGGGTGATCGCGGTGATCGACGCGCCGGCGGTGGCCGACGGCCGCTTCGCCGACGATCCCGAGGCGGTGCAGGCCGAACGCACCGCCGATCCAGCCCTGGACCACGAGTCGCCGTTGGCGGAGGTGTTCGAGGACCAATTGCTGTGCGCCGATCTCGTCGTGCTCAACAAGACCGACCTGCTGGATGAGGCGACGCTGGCCCACGCCCAAGGCGCCATCGCCGACGCCGTCAGGCCGGGCACCAAGGTGCTGGCCGCCACCCGCGGCGCGGTGGACCCCATGGTGCTGGTGGGTCTGGGTGCCGCCGCCGAAGACGACCTGGACGGGCGCCCCTCGCACCACGACGGCGAGGATGATCACGACCACGACGATTTCGAGAGCTTCGTCACCCACCTCGGTCCAGTGGCCGATCCGGCAACGCTGGAGGCACGGATCCGCGCCGTTGCGGCCGATCACGAGATCCTTCGGATCAAGGGCTTCGTCGACGTGCCGGGCAAAGCCATGCGTCATGTGGTTCAGGCGGTGGGCACCCGCGTCGAACGCTACTACGACCGCCCGTGGCAGGCCGACGAACACCGCCGCACGGCGCTGGTGGTGATCGCCGAACGCGGCATCGACCGCAGTGCCGTGGAGCCGCGCTGATGGCGACGGCCGCATAGATGCGCCTGCTGGCCGCCCGGCCGGGGGCGATCGCCGACGGCACCGAAGCCATCGATCTGGCGCAGAGCCCCGGCGACATCGTCGTGCTGTCGGCTGCCGATACGGAGCTCGCGTGCCTCGCCCATGCCCGCGCCCGCGTGGACGACCTGGGGTTTCCGAGCCTGCGCTTGGCCAGCCTCCTGCACCTGGGCCACAACATGTCGGTGGACCTGTACGTGGACTCCACCATCGCCGGCGCGCGGCTGGTGGTGGCTCGGCTGCTGGGCGGTGCCGCGTACTGGCCCTATGGCATCGAGCAGGTGGCGGCGGCCTGTCGCGAACGTGGGGTGCCGGTGGCCTTCCTTCCCGGCGACGATCAGCCCGATCCCGACCTCGCCGCACGGTCCACGGTAAGCGCCGACGCCTGGCATCGGCTTTGGCAGTACTGCGTGCACGGCGGTATTGACAACGCGGCGGAGTTCCTGCGGTTCGCCGCCTCGCTGATCGGTGATGGCGGCGACTGGCGGGAGCCGCGGCCGCTGCTCCGCGCCGGGCTGTACTGGCCGAAGATTGGTGACCCCGACTTGGCGGCGGTGCAGGCGACCTGGGTGCCGGGACGGTCGGTGGCGGCGGTGGTGTTCTATCGGGCGCTGGTGCAGGCCGGCAACCTGGCGGCGGTAGACGCGCTGATCGACGACCTGCAAGAGCAGGGGATCAATCCGCTTCCGATCCACGTGGCCAGCCTGAAGGACCCGGTGGCCGCGGCCACCGTCGAGGCGCTGATGGCCGAGGCCCGGCCCGACGTGATCCTCAACGCTACCGGTTTCGCCGTGTCGCCGCCGGGAAAGGATCGCACCGCCTCGCCCTTCGACGCCGCCGACGCGCCGGTGCTGCAGGTCGTGTTCGCCGGCAGCGACGCCGCCGGCTGGCGGGACGGCACCCGCGGCCTCGCCGCCCGCGACATCGCCATGAACGTGGCGCTGCCGGAAGTGGACGGCCGCGTGCTCGCTCGCGCCGTCTCGTTCAAGGGCCTCACCCGCCGCGACGAGCTGACCGAAACGGATGTGGTGGGCTATGAGCCGCAGCCCGACCGGATCCACTTCGTCGCCGCGCTGACCGCCGCCTGGGCGCAGCTGCGCAAGACGCCAGCCAGCGACCGGCGGGTGGCCGTGGTGCTGGCCAACTACCCCAACCGCGACGGTCGGCTCGCCAACGGCGTCGGACTGGATACGCCGGCCGGCACCGTGGCGGTACTTCGCGCCTTGGCGGATGCCGGCTATCGCGTGGACGATGTTCCAGCCGACAGCAACGCCCTGGTGGCCCGGCTGACGGCGGGTCCCACCAACGATCTCGAGGCGCTGGCCGGACGGGAGATCCGTGAGGTGCTGCCGCGCGTGGTCTATGAGACGTTCCTGGCGTCGCTGGCACCGGCGGCCCAAGCGGCCATCGAGGACCGCTGGGGTCGGCCCGAAGACGATCCGCTGTTCCTCGCCGACCGCGACGGTTTCGCGGTGGCGGCATTCCGCTGCGGCAATGTGGCCTTGGGCCTGCAACCGGCGCGCGGCTACCACATCGATCCGCAATCCAGCTATCACGATCCGGGCCTGGTGCCGCCGCACGGCTATCTGGCCTTCTACGCCTGGATGCGGGAGGCGTTCGGTGCCCATGCCGTGGTCCACATGGGCAAGCACGGCAACCTGGAATGGCTGCCGGGCAAGGCCCTGGCCCTCTCCGCCGAGTGCTTCCCCGAGGTGGCGTTGGGCCCGCTGCCGCACCTCTACCCGTTCATCGTCAACGACCCGGGCGAGGGCACCCAGGCCAAGCGCCGCGCCCAGGCGGTGATCATCGATCACCTGACGCCGCCGCTGACGCGGGCGGAGAGCTATGGCCCGCTGAAGGACCTGGAGCTGCTGGTGGACGAGTACTACGAGGCTGCCGGCGTCGACCCGCGGCGATTGCGGGTGCTAGCCGAGGAGATCCTCACGCTGAGCCGCGCCACCGGCATCGACGCCGATTGCGGCATGGCCGCGGACGAGGATACCGACGACGCGTTGACCAAGCTGGACGCTTATCTGTGCGAGCTGAAGGAGATGCAGATCCGCGATGGCCTTCACGTGTTCGGCATGTCGCCGGCCGGCGACTTGCTCACCGATCTGCTGGTGGCGCTGGTGCGCGTGCCGCGCGGTGCGGGAGAGGGTGCCGATGCGTCGTTGATCCGCGCGTTGGCCGATGATCTGGGCCTCGCCTTCGATCCGCTGGACGGCGCCCTGGCGGAGCCATGGATGGGGCCGAAGCCGGGGGTGCTGAATGCCGCCCTGGACAACGGCGCGGCCTGGCGCACCCACGGCGACACGGTGGAGCGGCTGGAAGCGCTAGCTCGGTCGCTGGTCGCAGGCAAACAGAATTGCGAACCCGCTTGGTCCCACACGCAGGCGGTCCTAGAGGCGATCCAATGCCACCTGCGGCCGGCGGTGGAAGCCAGCGGCGAGCAGGAAATCGTCGGCCTGCTCACCGGTCTCGACGGGCGGTTCGTCGAGCCCGGCCCGTCAGGCGCACCCACCCGCGGCCGGCCCGACGTGCTGCCCACGGGCCGCAACTTCTACTCCGTCGATACCCGGACCGTACCGACGCCGGCGGCGTGGACGCTGGGCTGGAAGTCGGCGACGCTGCTTATCGAGCGCCACGTACAGGAGCATGGCGCGTGGCCGCGCTCCCTGGCGCTGACCACTTGGGGCACCAGCACCATGCGTACCGGCGACGACGACATCGCCCAGGGCCTGGCGATGATGGGTGTGCGGCCCACCTGGGACGCCGCATCCCGGCGCGTCACCGGGTTCGAGGTGCTGCCGCGTTCGGTTCTCGACCGGCCGCGCGTCGACGTCACGTTGCGGGTCTCGGGGTTCTTCCGTGACGCCTTCCCCGGCCTCATCGACCTGTTCGATTCGGCGGCACGGGCAGTGGCCGAGCTGGACGAGCCGGATGAGGATAACCCGCTGGCCGCCCGGGTGTGCGCCGATACGGGGGAGCTCATGGCCTTGGGCATTCCGGCCGAGGAGGCCGAACGCCGCGCCGGCTATCGGGTGTTCGGATCCAAGCCGGGGGCCTACGGCGCCGGGCTGCAGGCGTTGATCGACGAACGCGGCTGGCAGACCGATGCCGACCTTGCGCGGGCCTACGTGGCCTGGGGCGGCTACGCCTACGGTGCCGGCACCGAGGGACGTGCCGCCCACGGCACCTTCGAGTCACGGCTCCGCGCCGCCGAAGCGGTGATCCAGAACCAGGACAACCGCGAACACGACATCCTCGATTCCGATGACTACTACCAGTTCGAAGGCGGCCTGGCCGCCGCCGTCCGGGTGCATTCCGGCTGCCAGCCGGCCGTCTATCACGCCGACCATTCGCGACCCGAATCGCCCCGCATCCGCACCCTGGAGGAAGAAGTTTCGCGCGTCGTCCGCGCCCGCGTGGTCAACCCGAAATGGATCGCCGGTGTGATGCGCCACGGCTACAAAGGCGCCTTCGAGATGGCCGCTACCGTGGACTACCTGTTCGCCTTTGCCGCCACCGCCCGGTGCGTCCGCGACCACCACTTCGATGCCGTATTCCAGGCCTACCTGGACGATGAGGAGGTCCGGTCGTTCCTTGCCGAGAACAACCCGGCGGCGCTAAGGGAGATGAGCGATCGGCTTCTGGAGGCCCAGGACCGGGGCCTCTGGCGGCCGCGATTGAACAGCGCCCGGCCGCAGCTCGAGGCGCTGGCCACGCAACCACATCAACCTGCCGCGGAGAACGCCCGATGACCGCCGAACAAGACCTGGACCGCCGCCACGCCGAGAAGATGGCGAAGAAGAAGGCGGCCCGTGACAAGATCCTCGCCACCAAGACCGAGGAGAAGGGCCTGTTGATGGTCCATACCGGCAAGGGCAAGGGCAAGTCCACGGCGGCCATGGGCATGGCCATGCGTTGCATCGGCCACGGCATGAAGGTGGGCATCGTGCAGTTCGTCAAAGGCGTGTGGGAAACCGACGAACGCCGTATCCTGGACGCCTACCCCGATCTCTGCGTGATGAAGGCCATGGGCGAAGGCTTTACGTGGGAGACCCAGGACCGTCGCCGCGATCTGGCCGCCGCGGCCCAGGCGTGGCAGGCGGCGCAAGACATGATCGCCGATCCGTCTTATCGGATGATCATCTTGGACGAGCTCAATATCGTGCTGCGTTACGATTACCTGCCATTCGACGAGGTGCTGGCGGCGCTGAAGGCCAAACCGCATGACCTGCACGTGGTGGTCACGGGGCGCAACGCCAGGGATGAACTGATCGAGGCCGCCGACCTGGTCACCGAGATGGGCATGGTCAAGCATCCCTTCCGCGCCGGTATCAAGGCGCAGCAGGGCGTGGAATTCTAAATCCGCCCGCCGGTGACGCAAACGGACGGGACATAGATGAGGACAAGACCGTGAGCAAGCTGAGTTCATTGCGAATGATGGTGCTGGCCGTCGCCGCATGGGGTGTGGCCGCCTGCGCATCCGACACCCCGCCGTCGACCCGCGCCCAGGCCCTGGTCGAGAACGCCCGGTGGTCGGTGGAAGCCTTCAAGCAGAGTTCTGAGAAACCGGCCGAGGCGTTCCGCAAGGAGCTGAAGGGTGCCCGCGGCCTCGTGGTCATACCGGCGGCGCTGAAGGGCGCCTTCCTGGTGGGCGCCGAGGGCGGCAACGGCATCCTGCTGGCCCGCGACGAGGCCGGCACCTGGAGCTATCCGGCGTTCTACACCCTGGGCGCCGGCAGCTTCGGGCTACAGATCGGCGGCCGGTCGGCGGAAATCGTGTTGGTCCTGCGCAGTGATGCCGCCGTGGATGCCATCATCAAGCACCAGGGCAAGCTCGGCGCCGACTTGGAGATCATCGGCGGCCATATCGGTGCCGGCATGGAGACCTCCACCACCGCCAACGTGGGCGCCGACATCGTCGCCTTTGCCCGCGGTGCGGGGTTGTACGGCGGCCTGTCGCTGGAAGGCGCGGTGCTGGCCAAGCGCAACGACCTCAACGAAGCCTATTACGGGTCTTCGGCCGCGACGGCCGAGACCATCGTGCTGCAACGCCAGTTCCAGAATGCCCAGGCCGAACCGCTGAGGGCCGCGCTTGCCACGAACTGACGGCGGCACCAGAACGAACCGCCGCGGCAACCGTGCCCTGATGCTCCAGGGCACGGGATCTGACGTAGGCAAGTCGCTGCTGGTTGCCGGGCTTTGCCGCGCCTACGCCCGGCGCGGAATGGCGGTGCGGCCGTTCAAGCCGCAGAACATGTCCAATAACGCCGCCGTCACCGCCGATGGCGGCGAGATCGGTCGCGCCCAGGCGTTACAGGCCCGGGCGGCGGGGATCGCGGCGGTCACCGACCTGAACCCCGTTCTGTTGAAGCCGCAGACCGACGTGGGCGCCCAGGTGATGGTGCAAGGCCGGGTGATGGGAACCGCCAAGGCCCGTGAGTTCCAGACCTGGAAGCCGAAGCTGTTGTCGCGGGTTCTCGAGAGCTTCGCGCGCACCGCGGCGGCGGCTGACGTGGTGCTGGTGGAAGGCGCCGGCAGTGCCGCCGAGGTCAACCTGCGCGACGGCGACATCGCCAACATGGGCTTCGCCACCGCCGCCGGCGTGCCGGTGGTGCTGGTGGGCGACATCGACCGCGGCGGCGTCATCGCCAGCCTTGTCGGCACCTGGGCGCTGCTGGGTGCCGACGAACGGAAGCTGCTGCGCGGGCACGTGATCAACCGCTTCCGGGGCGATGTTTCGCTGTTCGACGACGGCCTGAAGACCATCGACCGGGAGACCGGGATGCGCTGCTATGGCGTCGTGCCGTGGTTCGCCGACGCCACCCGGCTGCCGGCCGAGGACGCGGTGGTCTTGGATCGCGGCAACGCCAACGCGACCTCAGGACCGGTTCGCGTCGCCGTGCCGCAGCTGTCACGCATCGCCAACTTCGACGACCTCGACCCGCTGATCGCCGAGCCGCAGGTGCAGGTGGATTTCGTCGCACCTGGCGATGCGCTGCGGGGGGATGCGCATCTGGTGGTGCTGCCGGGCTCTAAGGCGACGCTGGCGGATCTGGCCTTCTTCCGAGCCCAGGGCTGGGACGTGGACCTGGCCGCACACCTGCGCCGCGGCGGTTCGGTCATCGGCCTGTGCGGTGGCTACCAGATGCTCGGCCGGGTGGTGCGCGACCCGGAAGGGATCGAAGGCCCGCCGGGCGAGGCGCCGGGCCTCGGGCTGCTGGACGTGGAGACCACGCTCACCGACGACAAGACGCTCACCGGGGCCGCCGGCATCGAGACCACCACCGGCGAAGCGGTGCGCGGCTATGAGATGCACATGGGTCGTACCACCGGCCCCGGCATCGACCGGCCGATGCTGCGGTTGGGCGACGTCACCGACGGCGCGGTGGGTGGCGATGGCCGGGTGCTCGGCTGCTACCTGCACGGGTTGTTCGCCGCGGACGGGTTCCGCCACGCGTTGTTGAGCCGGCTGTTGCCGGCGGCCGGCGCCGGCATCGCCTACGAGGCCGAGGTGGATCGCACCCTCGACGCGCTGGCCGACCACCTGCAAGCACACCTGGACCTGGACGGTTTGCTGGCCGCCGCCGCGCCGATCGCGCGGTGAGCAGACCCAACAACGCTCAAAAGTCGGCGATCACCCACGGCTCGGCGCGGGCCCCCTCGCACCAGTCCGCCACTGGCGGCCACGCCAGCACCGTCTCCACATAGGCCTGCGATACCGGGTCCAGATCCACCACGTAGGTGGCGAAGCGGGAAGCCACCGGGGCATAAAACGCATCGGCCAGACTCGCTACACCGAACAGGAACGGTCCGCCCTCGCCGAAACGCGCCCGGCAGTCGCGCCACATGGCGGTGATCCGGGCGATGTCCGCCGCCACCTCCGGTGTGCGTCCGGCGCCCGGACGCCGCTCGCGGATGTTCATCGACATGTTGGAGCGCAAGGCGCGGAATCCGGAATGCATCTCCGCCACCACCGAACGCGCCGCGGCGCGGGCGGCGGCGTCGGCCGGCCACAGGCCGGCGTCGGGCACCACCTCCGCCAGATACTCGCCGATGGCCAGCGAGTCCCACATGGTCCGGTCGCCATGGCGCAGTGCCGGCAACAGCCCCGACGGCGAGTGCTTGGCGATCTCGGTCGCCGTTTCCGGCGTCCGCAGCGGCACCACCACTTCGTCGAAGAGTAGGCCGGTCATCCGCAGCGCGATCCCCGCCCGCATGGACCAGGACGAATAGTTGCGATTGGCAACCGCCAGCGTGATCTCGCTCATCCCATTCCCCTTAAGGTTATCCCCGGCACGGTGCTTCGCCATCAGGTGGCCAAGCGGATGATCGCGATGACCCCGACCACCAAGGAGTTGATCAGGCAGGCCACGGCGTAGACCTTGAGTGCCCGGTCGATGTCGCCGGGTCCGGCGCGGGCCGAGCCGCCGCCGATCCACGCGCCTTCCACCACCGCCCCTTCGTACCGCCGCGGCCCCGCCAGCGCCAGCCCCAACGCCCCAGCCATCGCCGCTTCCGGCCAACCGGCGTTCGGGGACCGGTGCTTTCGGGCATCGTCGATCATGGTCGCGAACGCCGCGCCCGGCGATGCGGTGGGCACGAAGGCGGCGGCGAGCGCCAGGAACACGGCGGCCAGACGGGCCGGAACCAGGTTGAGCACGTCGTCGGTCCGCGCGGCGACGCGGCCAAACGCTTGGTAACGGGCGTTTCGGTAACCCACCATACTGTCCATGGTGTTGACGGCCTTGTAGACCAGCATCCCAGGCAGCCCGAACAGCACGTACCAGAACACCGGCGCCACAACGCCATCGGCGAAGTTCTCGGCGCAGGATTCGATGGCCGCCCGAGAGACGCCATGTCCATCCAGCGCCTTGACGTCGCGACCGACGATGTGGGCCACGGCCTCGCGGCCGCTCGATACGCCGTCCAGACGCAAGGCCCGGCCGACGGCGCGCACATGCTCGAACAAACCCCGCTGTGCCACCAGCGATATGACGAGCGCCAGTTCCACGAGCCAGCCGTAGGGGTTGGCGCGGGATAGCCAGGTCAACGCCCAACCGGTGCCGCCGGCAGCGGCGCCCACCACCAGCACCAGGATCGCGCCGCGCACCACGCGATCGACCTCCGGGCGTTGAAGGCGGTTGAGCTTGCGGTCCAGCAAGCCGATCAGCCCGCCCATCAGCCGCACCGGATGCGGCACCGGCGGAGCCGGCAGTCAGCCGCCGCCGATCACCGCCTCCACCACCAGCGCCAGCAGCAGCAGGGCCAGTGGTTCGATGACCAGCGGCGCATCACCTAACCCGAAGACCAGCATGGCGGCGAGTGTGGTCGGCGGGCGCGCGCGTCGTCAACGGCCCGTCAGCAAAGATCCGGCGGCGGTTGCCGTCGATGGCGGAGGCGCTATAGTCGTCGTCCGCACTGCCGGCCGGAGGCCATGACCAGCCGGCGCGGGCGGCCCACCCCGTCCCTCGGGGCCGTCGGCCGCGGGAGGGATGCTCGAAGGCAAGGACCAAGCAAATGACTCACACCACCGCCGTGATGCTGTGCGGCCACGGCAGCCGATCCGTCGCCGCCGTGGAGGAATTCAACGGCTTGGCCCGCGGGCTCCGCGTCCGCCTGCCCGACCACGACGTGGACAGCGGCTTCCTGGAATTTGCCCGGCCGATCATCCGCGACGGGCTGGAGGCACTGAAAGCGCGCGGGGCCAAGCGGATCGTCTGCCTGCCGGGGATGCTGTTCGCCGCCGGCCACGTGAAGAACGACCTGCCGTGGGAGGTCAACACCTTCGCCGCCGAGAACCCGGACCTGGAAGTCATCTTCGGCCGCGAGTTGGCCATCGATTCGCGGCTGCTGCGCGCCGCCGCAGAGCGCATCGTCGAGGCCGAGCAGGCCGCCGGGTCCACGGTCGACCGCAAGGACACCCTGCTGATGGTGGTCGGCCGCGGTACCAACGACCCCGACGCCAACTCCAACATATCCAAGGTCGCCCGCATGCTGTGGGAAGGAATGGGCTTCGGCTGGACCGAGGTCTGCTACAGCGGCGTCGCCCATCCGCTGGTGGATGTAGGCCTGCGCCACGCGGCTCGGCTTGGCTATCGGCGGATCATCGTGTTCCCCTACTTCCTGTTCACCGGCATCCTGGTGCAGCGCATCTACGACCGCGCCGATGAGGCGCAGGCTGATCACCCGGACGTGGAAATCCTCAAGGCCGGCTATCTGAACGATCATCCGTTCGTCCTGGACACCTTCGTCTCGCGGCTGGAAGAGGCGCAGACCGGCGACAACGCCATGAATTGCCAGCTCTGCAAGTACCGGGAGCAGATCGTCGGCTTCGAAGGCGACCGCGGTGCGCCGCAAGCGGGCCATCACCACCATGTACGGGGCGTCGGCACCGACGGGGACCATGGTCACGATCATGGTCACGATCACCACCATCATCATCACCATCACGGCCACGACCACGCGCATCCCCATCCGGCGCCGTCAACCGCCGTCGGCGATAGGTAGCCGGGCGGTCCGCGTGGCGCGGGTCGTTGATGTGCCGCTGCCGGAAGCGGGCGGAGACGGAAAGCGGACCTTCGACGCCTATGTGGTGGTCGACTGGAGCGCCAGTTCGACGCCGCGGCAGGGCGCCAACAGTGTCTGGATCTGCATGCTGGAGGTGGGACCGGACGGTCCAGCCGCGCCGTTCATCGCCAATCCGCCGACCCGCCGTGAGGCAATGGAGATCCTGGCCGACCGGTTGAGCGACCTGGTCGCCCGCGATTGCGTGGCGCTGGTGGGCTTCGACTTCGCCTTCGGTTATCCGCAAGGGTTCGCCGAACGCCTGCGGCCACGCGACCCCACGTGGAACGGCGTGTGGAAGGAACTGGCCGCGCGCGTCCGCGATGGCGAAGACAACAGCAACAACCGGTTCAGTATCGCCGCGGAGATGAACCGCTTGGTATCCGGCGGACCGTTCCCGTTCTGGGGGTGCCCGGAGGCCGAGGCCACACTCTGCCTCTCAACCCGCCGCGACGGTAGCTATGGCAGTGATTCACTGCCCGAGTACCGGTTGACCGAACATCGCACTCGCGGACCGCAGCCCACATGGAAACTGAGCTATCCGGGTAGCGTCGGCGGCCAGACGCTGCTGGGCATTCCGTGCCTGCGAGAACTGCGGCATCACCCCTGGCTGGCTGAGGCGGCGCGGGTGTGGCCGTTCGAGACCGGTCTGCGACCGTTGGGCCGGCCGGCGGCAGACGATTGGCGGCTGCTGTTCGCCGAGGTCTACCCGTCGATGCTGCCGGCCGCCGGTGAGGAATCCGATGAGGACGAGGTGCGCGACAGGGCGCAGGTCAGGCGGCTGGCGGCTCACTTCGCGGCGCTGGACGGGCGCGGCCGGCTGGCGTCGCTGTTTGCCGGGTCCGCCGACCTGGACGATGCCGAACGCGCCGCCGTCGAGCGCGAGGAAGGCTGGATTCTGGGGATCATCGCCGAACGCGAGGGCGCGCGGCCCCGACGAGCCTATCTGCGTGATCCGGCAGCCATCTATCGACGGTCCTTCGCTACCATCCGCACGGAGGCGGACCTGGCACGCCTGCCGCCCGGCTTGGAGCCCTTGGCGGTGCGACTGATCCACGCTTGCGGGATGCCGGACGTCGCCGACGACCTGGCCTGGGGCGGCGAGCCGTGGACCGCCGCCAGCGCCGCACTGGCCGCCGGCGCGCCGATTCTGGTGGATGCCGAGATGGTCGGCGCCGGCGTCATTCGCGCGCGGCTGCCGGCGGACAACGCGGTGATCTGCACGCTGCGCGACCCCGGCACGCAGGAAGGCGCCCGCGCCCGGCGGACGACCCGTTCTGCAGCGGCAGTGGACCTGTGGGGGGATCGCCTGAGCGGCGCGGTGGTGGCCATAGGCAACGCGCCTACCGCCTTGTTCCGGCTGCTGGAGCGCCTTGACGAGGGCGCCGCGCCACCGGCAGTGATCCTGGGGTTCCCGGTGGGCTTTGTCGGCGCCGCCGAATCCAAGGAGGCACTGATCGCCCATCCCGCCGGGGTGCCGTTCGTCACCCTGCGCGGACGGCGCGGCGGCAGCGCCATGGCGGCGGCCGCGGTCAACGCGCTTGCGGGCGAGGTTCGGCCATGACCGCGTGGCTTACCGTGGTGGGCATCGGCGACGATGGCCTGGAAGGGCTGCAGCCGGCGGCGCGGGTGCTGATCGAGGGCGCCGAGTTGCTCGTGGGCGGCGATCGCCATCAGGCCATGGTGCCGCACACAGCAGCGGAACGGCTGACCTGGGCGAACGGCCTCGAAGCGGCGATGGACGCCATCGACCAGTGGCGGGGGCGGCAGGTAGTAGTGCTGGCCACCGGCGATCCCATGTGTTTCGGCGCCGGCGCCAATCTGCGCCGGCGGTTCGATGTCGACGAGATGACCGTGCTGCCCCATCCCGGCTCATTCAACCTGGTGGCGGCGCGGATGGTGTGGTCGCTCCCCGACGTGGAGATGGTGACCGTTCACGGCCGGCCGCTGGAGGTTCTCCACCTGGCAATCCAGCCGCGCGCCCGGCTGATTGTGCTCAGCCGCGACGGCGATTCGCCGGCGCAGGCCGCGGCCCTGCTCACCGAGCGTGGCTTCGGCCCGAGTTCGATCACCGTGTTCGAGCACCTGGGCGGGCCCAAGGAGCGGCGGCTGGAGGGCATCGCCGAGGCGTGGCCGCATTCGCGCTGCGCCGACCTCAACACCATGGCGATCGAATGCCGCGTCGGCCCCGACGCCCGCATCCTGCCGCCGGTGCCGGGACTGCCCGACGAGGTGTTCGAGAGCGACGGTCAACTGACCAAGCGCGAGGTGCGCGCCGCCACCATCGCGGCGCTGGCACCGCTGCCGGGACAGGTGCTGTGGGATGTGGGTGCCGGTAGCGGCTCGGTGGCCATCGAATGGTTGCGGGCGGCACCGCGCCTCCGGCCCGCCGGCCGCGAAGAGATCGTCATCGAAACCCCCATGGCCGAGGATCGGTACCCGGCGCGGGAAGTGTACGACCGCTACGCCAGGACGCTGGCCGGTCGCCTGGCGGATGGGCGCGACGTGGCGGTGCTGTGCGAGGGCGACCCCTTCCTCTACGGCTCATTCATGTACCTGTTCGAGCGCCTGGCCGACGATCACCCCACTGAGGTCATTCCCGGCGTATCGTCACTGACCGCGGTGGCGGCGGTGGCCGGTGTTCCGTTGGCCTCGCGGAACCAAGTGCTGGCGGTGATCCCGGCACCGCTGCCGGAACCGGAGCTGGAAGCGCGGTTGGCCGCCGCCGATGCCATGGCGATCATGAAGGTGGGCCGGCATCTGCCGAAGGTCCGTCGGGTGCTGCGACGCCTGGGCCGAGAGGAGTCGGCCCGCTATGTGGAGCGGGCCACCATGGACAACCAGCGGGTCGGCTCGCTGGCCGAGGTGGATGATCGGTCGGCGCCCTATTTCTCCATGATCCTGGTGGGCGCAAGGGCAAATGACGATCAAGTAGCAGTGGATATTCCCTTCGGCGCGGCTGTGGTAGCGTGGTCGGCCCACGGCCTGGCGCTGGCCCGCAGGCTGCAGCCGACGCTGCCCGGCGCCACCGTCCATGGCCTTGCCGGACGGGCCGACGATGCCGACGTGCCATTCTCCGACACCGGCACCCATCTGCGCGGACTGTTCGCTCAAGGCACGCCGATTGTAGGCATCTGCGCCGCCGGCATCTTGATCCGGGCCCTGGCGCCCGCACTGGCCGACAAGGCAGCGGAACCGCCGGTGATCGCCGTCAGCGAGAGCGGCGGCGTGGCCGTGCCGCTCTTGGGTGGACACAACGGAGCCAATCGGCTGGCACGTGCCATCGCCGGCGCCTTGCGCGGCACCGCGGCCATCACCACGGCCGGCGACGTGCGGCTGGGACTGGCTCTCGATGATCCGCCAGCCGGCTGGCGGGTGGCCGATCGCGCGGCGGCGAAGCCGGTCGCTGCGGCGTTGCTGGCCGGCGAGCCGGTAGCCCTGTCGGTGGAGGCAGGTGGCGCAGATTGGCTGCTGAACGCGGGGACGACGTTTACGGATGAAGGACGGCCGACGATCCGCGTTACCGATCGTCGTCCGGAGGAGTCCGAACCGTCGCTGGTGCTCCATCCGCCGGTGCTGGCGGTGGGCGTGGGCTGCGAACGGGGCGCCGATCCCGACGCGGTGGTCGCCCACGTCCGCGCCACCCTCGACGCCGCCGGCCTCGCCGAAGAGGCTGTGGCCTGCGTCGCCTCCGTCGACGTGAAGGCCGACGACGCGGCCGTTCACGCCGTCGCCGCGGCGCTGGGCGTCCCCGCCCGGTTCTTCCCGCCCGCGGCCTTGGAAGCCGAAACCCCGCGCTTGGCCAACCCATCGGAAGCCGTGTTCCGCGCGATCGGCTGCCACGGCGTGGCCGAGGCCGCGGCGCTGGCCGCCACCGGACCGGACGGCCGTCTGGCTGTCGCCAAGACCAAGGCGCCGCGCGCCACCTGCGCCGTCGCCAGAGCGCCGTCCGCCATCGACCCGGAAACCGTCGGCCGCCGCCAGGGGTGTCTCAGCGTGATGGGCATCGGCCCCGGCGATGCCGGTTGGCGGGCGCCGGAGGCGACCATGGTGTTGGCTTCCGCCACCGATATCGTCGGCCTGCCGTTCTATCTGGAGCTGATCGCCGGATTGACCGCCGGCAAGGCGCTGCATCCTGTGCCGATGACCACGGAGGAAGCCCGCGTCCGCACCGCCCTCGATCTTGCCGCAGAAGGGCGGCGGGTGGCGCTTGTGAGCACCGGCGATGCCGGCATCTATGCCTTGGCCGCTCTGGTGTTCGAGCTGCTGGACCGCGAGGACCGGACCGAGTGGAACAGGCTGGCCATCGATGTGGTGCCCGGCATCTCGGCACTGCAGGCGGCGGCGGCGCGGGCGGGCGCGCCCATCGGCCACGACTTCTGCGCCGTGTCGCTCTCCGATCTGCTGACGCCGTGGCCCGACATCGAGCGGCGCATTGAGGCGGCGGCGGTCGGGGATTTCGTGGTCGCCTTCTACAATCCGGTGTCGCAACGCCGGCGCACGCAGCTTGCCCGCGCCCGCGACATCCTGCTGGATCACCGGCCGGCGGAAACGCCGGTGGTGCTGGCCCGCGACGTGGGCCGCCCGGCGGAGCGTATCGAGGTCATCCGGCTGGCCGACGTGACCCCCGACCACGCCGACATGCGGACGGTGGTGCTGGTGGGCAGCAGCACGACGCGGGTCATCGAACGCGGCGTCGCGCGCTGGGTCTATACCCCCCGCGGCTACGCGGCGAAGGCTACTGTTCCGGTTACTGAAGATCGGGAAACCGGATGACGGTCCATTTCATCGGCGCTGGGCCGGGTGCCCCGGACCTGATCACGGTGCGCGGCCTCAACATCATCCGCCGCTGCCCGGTGGTGCTGTACGCCGGATCGCTGGTGCCGCCGGAAGTGGTGGCCGAGGCGCCGGCGGACGCCCGGGTCATGGACACTGCGCCGATGACACTGGACCAAATGGTCGAGGAGATGCGCGCCGCCGACGAGGCCGGTTTGGACGTGGCCCGGGTGCATTCCGGCGATCCGTCACTGTATGGCGCCACCGCCGAGCAGATGCGGCGGCTGGAGGCCCTGGGCATCGAATACGACGTAACACCAGGCGTGCCGGCCTATGCCGCCGCCGCCGTCGCGCTGCGCGCCGAGCTGACCCTTCCCGGAATCAGCCAGACGGTGATCCTCACCCGTACGGCGACCCGCAGTTCGGCCATGCCGGACGGCGAAACCCTCGACCAACTGGGCGCCACCGGGGCGACGCTGGCCATCCACCTGTCGGTGACCAACCTCGCGAACGTGGTCCGCGCGCTGGTCCCGCATTACGGCGCCGACTGCCCGGTGGTGGTGGCTTATCGGGTGGGCTGGCCCGACGAGCGGTTGTTCCGCGGCACCCTCGCCGACATCCGCGAGACGGTGAAAGCCGCCGGGATCACCCGCACCGCACTGATCCTGGTGGGCCGGGTGCTCAGCGCCTCAGGCTTCGAGGACAGCCGCCTCTACGCCGCGGACCATCATCACGTGCTGCGGCCACGGCAGGATTAAGCTCAAGAGCGCATTCAGGGTAATTGGAATCGGCTCTGACCGAGGCCTCTTGGGTCTGGGGCAGGAGGGGTTCGAAGAGCGTAGCGGGGCGTACGGTCGAGAAGCTCGACGCCCCCCAGCCCCGAAAGGCCCGGCGCCGTTGGCGTGGCCCATGGCGGGCCCCCGCGGCGTTGCCCGGCTTGCCCGATGGCCCCGCATCGCGCGGCGCCGGGCGCCTGGCGGATCGCTCCGCCACGGCGCCATCAGAACGTTTTCAATTACCCTGAAAGCGCTCTAACCCAGCCACTCAATCGCCTGATCCACCGTCTCGACGCGGTCGCCGGGCGGTAGTGGCGGCCGACGGACCATCACCACCGACAATCCGGCCTCGCGGGCAGCGGTGAGCTTGGCGTCCGTCGGGCCGCCGCTCTGCTTGGTCACCAGCGTGTCGATACGGTGCTCGCGCAAAAGTACCTGCTCGTGCTCCACCGGGAACGGCGGCCGCTCGACAATGACCCGGTGTTCGGCCAGGGGTAATGGCATGGAGGGCGGCGCCATGGCCCGCACCAGGAACCACACATTGCGCACGCCGGAGAAGGCGTCGAGCCGGCCGGGTCCGGTGGCAAGGAACGCCCGCCGCGCGTGGCGGGCGACGAGGTCCGCGGCGTCCGCCATGTCCGCGGCCTCCAGCCAGCGGTCGCCCGGTCGCTCCGGCCATTCGGGGCGGAGCAGCATCAGCCGCGGCACGTCGGCCTCGGCGCAGGCGTCGTGCACGTGGCGGGAGATGGCGGCGGCGAAGGGGTGCGTGGCGTCGATCACCACGTCCACATTTTGCTCCCGCAGGTAGTCCACGATTCCGGCGGCACCGCCGAAGCCGCCTTCCCGAACCTCCCCGGCGATCCGTCGAAGCGACCCATGGTCGACGCCGGACAATCGGCCGGCCAGCGAGGTGATCACACGCAGCGACCCGCCGAACCGTTCGGTCGCCTCGCGGGCGAGTCCCGCGGCCTCGGTGGTGCCATCGAAGATCAGCAGCGTCCTGACGGAATTAGCCATCCGCCTGTCCAACAAGACGGCCGCGGCGATCGAACACCAAGACCTCTACCGCCACCGAGGGATCGAGCCAAGCCACGGCCTGCTCCCGTGCGGCGGTGGCCACGGCATCGGCCAGCGGCGCGCCCTCGGCCTCGGCCAGCGCCAGCACCTGGGCGGCGCTGGTGGCACAGCGGGCCTCCGTTACCGCCGAGGCCGAGGCGCCGACTTCGGCCAGCCGTTCGGAAAGCTTCGCGATGTCCACACGCGACCGGCTGGAATGCAGGTAGGCGTGCCCTTGTGCCAGCTTGACCAGCTTGGCGAAGCCGCCGGCCAGCGACAGCCGCGGCACCGGATGGCGGCGGAGATACTTGAGCGTGCCACCGACGAAATCGCCCATGTCGATCAGCGCCTCGTCCGGCAGCCCGTAGAAGGCGCGGACTGCGGCCTCGGACGTGGAACCGGTGGCGGCCGCCACGTGAACCAAGCCGGCGGCGCGGGCCACATCGATACCGCGATGGATCGAATGGATCCACGCCGCGCAGGAAAACGGCACGACGATTCCCGTGGTGCCGAGAATGGACAGACCGCCACGGATGCCGAGACGCCCGTTGAGCGTCTTCGCGGCCAGCGCCTCGCCGCCGGGGATCGCCACCGTTACCGCCACGTCGGCGTCGGCGTCGAAACGTTCCGCCACGTCGTGGAGAGCATCGCGGATCATCGCCCGCGGGCCGGGGTTTATGGCCGGTTCGCCGACCTCCAGCGGCAGGCCGGGTAGCGTTACCGTGCCGACGCCTTCGCCGGCGTGGAACGAGATGCCGGTGCCCGACGGCCGCGCCGTGACCATCGCGCGCACCTCGGCACCGTGGGTTACGTCCGGATCGTCCCCGGCGTCCTTGATGACGCCGCAAGCGGCGCCGTCCGCCGTCCGCTCGGCACCGACGATGGCCAGGGAAGCGATGCCGCCGCGCGGCAGGGTCACCGCCACGTGCTCCGGGAAACGGCCGCTCAGCCAGCCCTCGAAGGCGGCCGCGGCGGCCGCAGCCGCGCAGGTGTCGGTGGTCCAGCCGGACCGCAAGGGACGGCGGTCACCGCTGTCAGCCATGCTGCCGATGCCCATAAACCATCCGCTCAATTTGACATGACGGCCGAATGAGACAACGTTTAACCGCGGACGAAGGGCCGTAGCGGTGGAACAGGAAGCTCAGCTCATCAACCTTTTGGCCTCGGGCCTGGCCCACTGCCGGGCCGTGGTGACCGATAACGGCGGACTGCTCGGCAGCCTGTTCGTCGCCGGCCTGATCGGCAGTGCCGGCCACTGCGTGGGCATGTGCGGCCCCTTCGTGCTGGCGCAGTCGGTGTCGCGGCTGGAGGCCCGGCCGGCAGCGGAGATGCGCGAACTGCATCGGCTCACGGGCGCGGCCCTATTGCCCTATCACTTGGGACGAATGACCACCTATGCCGGCCTTGGTGCCGTGGCCGCGGCTTTGGCCGGCAGTGTTGCCGAGTTCGCTGGCATGCGTTGGTTGTCGGCGGCGTTGCTGGTGCTGGCGGCGTTGTTCTTTCTGGGCTACGCGGTGCGCAGCCTCGGAGGGACGCTATGGCCGGAACGCGACGACCCGTCCAGGACACCGACGGCCCAGGACTGGTGGTCGCGGACCGTCGGCCGGCGGGCACGGCCGTTGTTCGCCCGCCCGGTGGGCTGGCGCGGATATGGCCTGGGGGTGGTGCTGGGTTTCCTGCCCTGCGGCCTGCTGTACGGAGCCCTTGCCGCAGCAGCCGCCGGCGGTTCAGCCTTGACGGGTGCCGTGGCGATGATGGCTTTCACGCTAGGCACCGTTCCGGCGCTGATGGCGGTTGCTTTTGCCGGCCATGTTGCCGGCCAGACTTGGCGAACAGCGGTAACCCGGGTAACGCCGGTACTGTTCCTGCTGAACGCTGCCGCGTTGTCCTATCTGGCGTGGCGAACCGTGGCGTAGACAACAAACCAAGAAGAGGACCCCCCAATCATGAACGATAAGAAGAGCACCGTACGATGGGGCCGAAGTTTGGCCATCGGCTTCGCCGCGGCGGCGATCATCGCCGTGGCGCTGCTGGCCGGCCGGCACTACCTGGGCACCGGCACAACGACGCAGGCAGCCCCGGCTATCGGCGGCCCGTTTACCCTGGTGGACCAGCGTGGACGCACCGTAGCCGACACCGACCTGCACGGACGCTTCCTGCTGATCTATTTCGGCTATACCTTCTGCCCGGACGTCTGCCCCACCTCGCTGGTGCGCAATACCGAGGCGCTGGAGATGCTCGGTTCCGACGCCGAGGCGATTGTGCCGGTGTTCATCACCGTCGATCCGGAACGGGACACGCCGGAGGTGATGAACGACTACGCCGATTTCTTCCATCCGCGGATGATCGCCCTGACCGGCTCCGAGGAGCAGGTGGCGGCCGCGGCGAAGGCGTATCGGGTCTACTTCTCCAAGGTCCAGGAGCCGGGCGCCGATGCAGACGACTACCTGGTGGATCACACCTCCATCACCTATCTGATGGGCCGCGACGGCCGGTTCGTCACCCATTTCCGCCACGACATGGGTCCCGAGGCGATGGCCGAGAAGCTGCGCGAGCTGTTGTGAACCTAGAGCCTTTTCCGACCATATTGAACCATTCTGATGACCTCGCGACGAGTCGATCCGCCAGGCGCCCGGCGCGGCGCGATGCGGGGACATCGGACAAGCCGGGCAACGTCGCGGGCGGCCGCCGCGGGCCATCCCTGCGGGACCGCGTCTTTCGCGGCCTGGGGTTCGTCGCTCGCCTCGACCGTAGCCCCACTACACTCGTCGGCGACCTCCTGCCCCAGGCCCGAATGGGCGCGGTCAGAACTGGTTCAATATGGTCGGAAAAGGCTCTAGCGCCGGCATGGTTCCAGGACTAATCGTTGCCGCGCCGTCCTCGGGCAGCGGCAAGACTGTCGTCACCCTGGGCCTGCTACGTCACCTCGCTCGCTCGGGCGTCGCCGTTGCGTCGGCGAAGGCCGGACCAGACTACATCGACCCGGCGTTCCACGGCCGAGCCGGCGGGCGCGCCTGCCTCAACCTCGACCCGTGGGCCATGCGAGCCGAAACGCTGACAACCGCCGTCGGCGACCTGTCCGATGGCGCTGAGGCCATCATCTGCGAGGGCGTCATGGGCCTGTTCGACGGCGCCACCGTCGACCGGGGCTCCACCGCCGACCTGGCGGCGGCCGGCGGCTGGCCGGTGGTGCTGGTCATCGACGTGCGGGCCCAGGCGGCCTCGGCGGCGGCGGTCCTGGGCGGCTTCGCTGCCCATCGGCCGGACGTGCACGTGGCCGGCGTGATCTTCAACCGCGTGGGCAGCCCGCGCCACGCCGAGGTGGTGCGGGCCGCGGCGGAGCGTTGGGTGCCGGCGGTGACGGTGCTCGGCTGCATTCCCCGTGCGGAAGACCTGCAACTGCCCGAACGCCACCTGGGACTGGTGCAAGCGATGGAGCATCCGGACCTGGAGACGTTCCTCGACCGTGCGGCGGCGTTGATCGCCGCCCACGTGGACACGGACGCGCTGTTGACGCTCGCGCGCCCCTGGCAAAATCCCCCGTCCCATTCGGTCGATGGAACGGCGCTTCCGCCGCTCGGCCAACGCATCGCCATCGCTGACGACGCGGCCTTCGCTTTTCGTTATCCGCACGTGCTGGAGGGATGGCGGCGGGCCGGCGCCGAGACTTTTCCTTTCTCGCCACTGGCCGACGAGGAACCCGATCCGGCGGCCGATGCCGTGTATCTACCGGGCGGCTATCCGGAGCTGCACGGTGGTCGATTGGCCGGAAACAGCCGGTTTCTCGGCGGCCTCAGGGCAGCGGCCGAACACGGCGCGGTGGTGTTCGGCGAGTGCGGCGGCTACATGGTGCTGGGCCGCGGCCTGATCGATGCCGCCGGCGAACGTCATGCCATGGCCGGACTGCTGCCGCTGGAGACGTCCTTTGCCGACCGCGGCCTGCACCTGGGCTACCGCCAAGCGACGCTGGCCGCTGACGGACCGTTGGGCCGCCGCGGCCAGGCGTTCCGCGGCCACGAGTTCCACTACGCCACAATCGTCGAAGAAGGGACCGGAGCGCCGTTGTTCGCCTGTGCCGACGCCTTGGGACGCGACGTAGGACCGGCGGGGCGGGTCGATGGCCGCATCGCCGCATCGTTCGTCCACCTCATCGATACCAGTCCCTGAGCCCGGACCTAGCGACTTGCGAATGCGTCTAAGTCGAAAAACATGTGACCGTCTGCGCCTAAGAGGCTAGACTGGCTCTCTTTTTTTGGTGGCGGCCATCGGGTAACCGAGTCCGGCGCCGTCACGGACTCAGGGGGTTACCTTTTTCGTGCTTTACCATCTGCATGAGATGCAACGCGCCGCGACCACGCCCATGTGGATGGCCAGCCAGGCGGCCCGCGATATCTTTAGCCGAGGCTGCTGAAAAACCCGATTCCGGCGGTGTTTTCGGTGTCCGCTATTGGTAGGAGCGGACGTTTTGCCGCCGCCTCGGTTCGACGCCGAGGCGGTGCTTTGTTCGGTTGGCCAGGGTTTCGGATT